>Ga0126342_10016625_pt1 | contig 12810 bp, 9 predicted proteins | sample Cyp1metagenome_FD_92528 | JGI IMG/M metagenome (GOLD analysis project Ga0126342, IMG submission 92528) | Coral microbial communities from Lord Howe Island, Old Settlement Bay, Australia - Cyphastrea 1 metagenome | ecosystem: Host-associated > Invertebrates > Cnidaria > Coral ...
ACCATTTTTGGAGGTTCAGATGTAGTTTCGCGTGGCAGGCGCAAAGGATTGTGGACCTTGTCAAAAGTGAGCAAAACGTGAGGGTTTTGTAGCATTTTCAACCACAACCACCACTACACTACACTACACTACACTACACTCCAATACATTATTACATTACAACTACAGCTACAACTACAACTACACCTTCACTACATTCTACTACACTACGCTCCACTACACTACACTGCACTCAATTACATTCAATTACACTACACTACATTACACTACACTACATTACACTACACTACATTACACTACACTACACTACATTACACTACACTACACTACCTTCCACTACACTACATTACACTACACTCCACTACACTACAACTACACCTACAGCTACACCCCACTACAGTAAATTACACTACAGTACATTACACTACACTACACTACATTCCACGACACTTCACTACACTACACTACATTACACTGAATGACACTGCACCACAGATAGACAGGTAGACAGATAGACAGATAGATAGACAGATAGACAGGTAGACAGATAGACAGATAGACAGATGAAAGAGAGACAGGTAGACAGATAGACAGATAGATAGATAGATGGATAGACAGGTAGACAGATAGACAGGTAGACCGATAGACAGATAGATAAATAGATAGATAACTAAATAGATAGATAGCTAGCTAGCTAGCTAGATAGATAGATAGATAGATAAATAGCTAGATAGATAGATAGATAGATAGTCAGAGAAAGAGAGAGAAAGAGAGAGAGACCTCAACCACCTTTCGGTCCATCAGTGGCTTCGCTCTGCCATCCGTGATTCACAACAACCAGCCTCGCCTATAGGGTTCCTATTTTTGAAACTTCCGCCACCGCCTTGTGCGGTACTACTGGTAACAGTTACAAGGAACTCTCAACAAGCGGATTTTGGAGAAGGTGGGGATTCGACCTGCGACAGTCATGAGGGAGACTATATGGGTGCGGAGAATGACAAATGCACGTCATTTCGGACATGCATCAGTTTGGATTACCCAACAATTGCTTCACCCCAAATCTAACATGATTAACATGGAAGCAGTAGTAGTTATGGCATGTTATGGCTATATCATGCTATATCAGCAATCATCTTCCAGCCCCCTTGTAGAAAAAAACGGCTGGTGGCTGGTTCACGCTGAATTTTCCAGCCGTTTCACCGCTGCTACCGAGGTGGTGGGGGTGGTGACGATGTTCATCTTCACCACACTGGGAGCGTGGCTCATTTTGTGCTCCTCGGAGATGTGCGGAGATTTTCGTGCTGGTAAATTAAGATCTAGTTATATTCATATAGTTCTATATAGTTCGTATGCTTGTATCATGGGTTTTTCTTGTTCATTGGTATATAGTTTTCTTGCTCAAATATGTATGTAATTATTGAAGTAACTGCTAGAAAAATGTTTTCTGTATCTATCTTTATTTTCCGAGGAGTGCGAACGAAGAAAACCTGGTTGATGATGGTTCAGCGGGGATTATGTCAATGTTCGTTTTGGAAAGGCAGATGCGGCTAGCGGCTGCATGGGACCCATGGGACCTAACAGATTCGGAGACCCATGATTTCCCAGCCACTTGGGGCGCAGATTGCTACCCACAACTGCTGTTCGACCCACGTTGAAATGGGAGTTTGGTGAATTCACCATCCAATCCATCCAAAAGACTGGCGATAACTGGCGGTGAGATGACGGTTCACCAAAAACAACAGATGATGGTTTATCTAAAATCATCCCAAAACTTGAGAACCATGACAAATTTAGGAGTTGTATGGAATATTATGGAACTTTGATGACTTCCCCCGAGAATATGGTGGGCACTACAATTTGCACAACAAATTCTTTGAGGCTTGGCACTTGTATAGCAATTGGCACAATTTGCACAACAATCTGCCGGGTTTCTGTGCACAGCCCGAGGTCAGTTGGAGCTGCAAAAGCGCAAGGTGCCTGCCGCTGGATGCCGCTGGCAGTCTGAAGAAGTTGTTAATAAACATGTAAATAAAACAAACATCTAAATCTCCGGTAAGAAAGCCACATAAAATGTTGGATATGTTGGTTGACTTCTTGTTTGTTGGCTAACTTGCAATTTTTGGGCTGGTATGGTTGGTTCAAAAAGGTTGTCGGAAGGATATATACAGAAAGCTCTACGGTATTTAATCACACACGGCCAGCCGGAGCATTCCGTTACGATTGTAATGGGGAGGGTATGTCTATATCTATGGCTGCCCCACCCGAACAAAAACAGAGAAGTACTGCCGGGACACGTGCAGGGAGGCGACTAGTTGCGACTATGTGTTGGAGGTGAGATGCATTGCACAACACACTTGTGCATTACAATGAGGTTGCACATGCCTTTCCGTTTGCGATGGATGCCATGCACTACCATCTCATGATGAAGGGCATCCAGGGTCCAAAGACGTTGAAACTGCGGGGTTTTACATCGAGATGACGCAATTGCTGCTGTCGTCTACCGGAGTTGTTGCTGTTGTCCGACCGAGGTCTGCGGCTGTGGTTACTGTTTTGATGGCTATGGTTTTTGTTTGATTTCAGTTTAAAATGGCATCCATCAAACAGGAACCCATTTCACTATGGTTATGGCATGTTATGGCTGTGCCACTCCCGATGTACGGGAGTGGCTCTGTTTTCCGTCCAGTATTCCAGGGATGTTAGTGACTGTCAGTGGTTCTTGTTCAGATTCAATTCAATATTGTTCAAAATTGCCCTGACAAAAATGCAAGTACCAGCTGGATACCTGGAAGCCGCTGATGGGAGAATGGTTGGCCGTTTCTATCCCCATGCTTCCCCTATGTTGCGAATGTTTGAAACCACCAACCAGCTGAAATACGTTGAGAATTCTTAGTTGCAAATGTTATTTCATGTTAAGCCCCCTGGCCCCTCTTTATATATCCCCCCAACATTTCGGCTGTCTAATTCCTGCTGGTCTGATCCACCTATTTTCGCTGGTGAAATGCAAATGTTTTGCTTCTTGCTCGGTGGGGTTACCCAATACAAAACAGCTTTTTGAGAGTTGGATTCCCATTGATCCTGGTGAAAAAACACGATGGTTCCTGTTCAAATTCCCGTTTGGCATGATTCAATCACTATCGCTATCCGATATGTTTTTATCACATGTGCATTTTCCGCAAGGACGCCACCAAAAAAAAAACCTGGTCAAGTCATGTTTTTTTCTTGATCAAACCATATTAAATCACAAGTGATGCTTACATCACCGTTATTTATGGGTTTAATCATGACTTAGGTTCATGAATCTCATGATTCAACCCATAAATAATTATCGTGTTGTTCATCGTTTTTTTGGGTTCAATCACCAGGTCTGCCACCTGCGACGTCGCCGCGCCGCCAGGGCTTTTGGCTGGTGGGCCGGCGCATTCGCATCGAAGACATTTCCCCAGAAGGCTCGGTCCAGCAGCGGTAAGGCCGTGAAGCCACGGCTTAACAAAGATGGAGATTTTAGAGTTGATTTATGATAGCAAAGTTGGTGTATTAAAAATCAAGTTGATATTTTATGGGTGTTTCATAGACTTGTCTATAGTGGCGGGTCTAATCTTATATCTGGGGGCACCGCCTTGTACTGAACATGGAATAAACTTGGGTGAATTAGAACGACCTCACTGCAGTGTCACTGGAATTATTGTTAGGATTGGGGTAACTATCAATGACCTTATTTCAGGTTGGCGAGCTATTGTGATTTATCTCGAGGACTTTTGATTTTGACTGTCAGTAAATTCAGATACAACCTGCAATCTATCTGTACAGTGTTGTACTAGCCAGTAATATGGGTATATAATAGGGTGCTGATAAAATAGACGAAGCAGCTACATGAATATTTGTTAAATTCGATGGACCGATGGACATCTATATAAGTTTGGCCATGGATAGAGGGTAGATGATTGTCATATCTCCGTCTCCCTATGATGTTTTCTACTTCTGTTTATTCGTTCAGATTGCAATATACAAGGCGGGCCCCCAAACGTTCTGTTTTTGGGGTTCATAAACCCTAGCTTTTGGGGGTTGCAAACCAACTTAACAATCTCTGGGGCCCCATCTTGTACTGGTGATTTAAACCCCTCCTGGACTTATTACTCCGTTGGTAATCAAACATGGCTGGGAGCGAAGGTTCAGCAGCCAACCCAGCGACCACGATTTCTATGCCTGACATTATTGAGGCCAACCGCGTTGCGAATCAATCATTCACTCAAGCGGCTCTCGAGGACTTGATTACTGTACCAAAATGGACAAAAGTGCACCTGAGCTGCCACCGAGAGGGGTTTGATCCATCAGCATTTCGATCCAACAGGGACTACACACAATCAGGCCAAATTGCGTGGCTGATCCAAGAGCTGACCAAACTAAAGATCATTAACCCAAAGAAAGTCACACTATGGACGTCATACAGCCGGACACCCTCTGGTAAACTAAGATAATTATGGCAAATCACCATTGTCAATGGGTAAATCCACTATAAATGATTATAAATTGCCATTTTCAATCGTCATTACCAGAGGGCAAGTTGGAACAACAGTTTGGAAGCCATTGACGACTGTGACCTCGCGCAAGATGCATCCGGGCACAATCATCTTCAGACCTACGTGAACGAAGACGTCAAACGGAGATGCCAAGAAATTCCCAGCTCAATGGAAAAATCACATGTAATTAGCCAAGTAGCAAGAAATCAAGAAGTGGGGCATACGGCCTTAACAAAGTTGGCAGGGGATCAATCCAAAAACACCCGGTAAGTTGGCAAAGTTGGGATTGGTGAGCCATCAGCAAGGATTCAATAGTGAGAAAATTGGATTTTTCGGATTATATAATTGATATGAATTGATTATCATCTGGTTGGTGGTTTCAAACATGACTTTTATTTTCCATGTATGGGATGTCATCCTTCCCATTGACGAACTCATATTTTTCAAGATGGTTATCGCACCACCAACCAGCCATCGTTGTCCCATCGCCTGTTTTCATTTCCATAATCGGATTCCTGGATGGGAAGCCATGGGAATCGGAGAGGCGAAGACGACGAGCGCAAATTGGTCCTGACCACTTTGGGGCAACATCATTTGCGAAACGGTGCCGTGGAACGGAGTGGTGGCGCAAGGCTTAATATGTCTAAGTCGGTCTCCATGCCGGGTCACATCCGGGTCAGGGGTTGGGGAAGTCTGTGAGATTGTTCGGTAATACCTAAAGTGAAATAGCGAGTAAAGATTTAAATCCTGGCATTTGGGGTTGAACATGGATCCAGAAAGTGTGAAGGCCGAAAGCTCAAGTCTAAATCCGAGATATTTTTGGTGACCAAGGTCAATGATTTATGGTTACCTGTCGAGGAATTTTCATCCAGAATCCCATTGCCTACCCAGTATTGTCCCACATCTTCCGGTGTCAAACACGGCAATGGGAAAATCCTTTTGAAATGGATTTTTTTGGAAAAATCCAGGAACTAAGTGGTAGATTTTCCGGTTGCCGCTGATTACCAGAGGGTATATCTCCACATTAAGTTCGCTGGCCATTTCCAGTTGCCGTTGATGTCGGTGCCCCGTCAAACTAAACCGAACGCGAGGTTCCCGCTTTCCGCTGACCTTCTATGGAACGAACCATTTCCTCTTGGACAACTACACGCACAGGCACAGCTGATCCTTCAGTTGTGCCCAAAAACTTGGTGGTTTCAAATTTGGGTTTAATATAATTAAGCTATACATATATAATCATATATATATAGTTCACATATTTGATACAGTAGTAGTAGTTCATAGAACCTGATACTTCAAATAGATATATAACTACACATATAGTTCATATAACCATTGATTTTTTACAACCAAACAGGCCAACAGGCTACTGGCAGAACCGATGGAACAAACTATGAAAAAGTCAGGTTGCCTAAAAATTGGGCATACCTCCAAATTGTTGTTTGAGGGGACATGGTCTTCGAAAACATTCGATTGCGCGGCAGTTACTGTTTGGACATACCCATTTGTAGCCTGGAGATTTGCATAGATTGAGGGTTAGAAATAATGATTGGATTCCAGGTGCTACCAGCTGGTTGAAATTGCCAATCATCACAATCGAATATGGGAATCCCAGTGAATTCAAGTTTCACTTTGAACCACCCATTGCAAATGCCCCATGTCAAGATGTTTCAAGGGTAGATTTAAAAACGTGTCCATGATCCCCTGAAAGTCAAACTCATCTTACCATAGGCTGAGTCATTTGGATCTTCTACCCGTAAACTAACATAGCTATTGAAAATGGCCCAGTCGAAATAGTTGATTTAGCTCTAAAATGGTGATTCTCCATAGTTTTCTGTAAACGCCAGAGGGTATCAGTCAACAAAAATGGGCCACACCTGGGCCTCCTGGCCCATCGGACGCAGGGCCCTGGTGCTGGACCGTTTCCGCCTGGAAATCAGCACCGAGAACGGCGAGTTCTTCGTGGCGGACGCCTCGGGTGGTCACGTGCTGTTGAGCATCCCTGGTGCCTTGGTGATGGGATGAACCTGGGATTTAGGTGGGGGTAATGGTGAATGGTGGTGGATTTAATCGGTTAATGGTAGTTGGGGTTAATGGGATTTAATGGGACTTAGTAGGATTTTAAGGTTTTGCTGGCCCAAGTTTCATGGTTATTTGTGGTTATTTATATTGATTAATGGTGATTTTGTATAGGGGTGATCATTGGGATAAGAGATTGACCTGGGATATTGCCATCCAGTCAGACAGCTGTAGCCGGGAACATCCTTGAACTAAATGGTGCGCTTTCCAGCAAGTCATGTGCTGCTTACCAGATGGCTAAATTCACATATGTTGATGGTAGTACTGGTGGACAAAAGCGTGATTTTGTTGTCGAATTCGATGATTAAAGCAGAAGGGTTGAAATGATGGATAATATGATGATTGTTGCAGGGTAGGGTGGAATCACACAAAAAAATGTACTGTTTTGTTTTTAACTTCCAAGTTTGTTTGTTTTTGGGGTTATCATGATGGATTTTGATTGTGAGGCATTCAAGCACCAAGATTCTTGGTTTGAAGCTAGAAACGATTGGAGTGCAAAGGATTTGGAACAACTGGGAAGCTAGTTGCAGTCGTTTACCAGGTAGGATGTGGAGCAAACAAGAAGATGCAAAAAAAAAGTCACCATTGTTCTCAGTGAATTTCACCATCCTGTGCCCCTATGGTTGGACCTTACCTTGTGGAGGTATGCTGGGGCACCATTTTACAAGCACCAAACATGGACCCATGTTTCGGGCATTGCCCGTGCCTCTGGAGGCACTTTTTGGTATACCCATCTCTTCCAGGCGGCAGTGTTTCGGAAAATGGGAAGAGAACCAGACGGATTTCCCATCTAAAATGACCGTTAAATGATGGGAAAATGATGATGAATCATTGGAATTCGGTGGTTCCTTAAGTTTCAGACCCAGCTAAAGATGAGTGGTGCAACCTGTCATGTCTGTGGCCAATGGCGACCACTGACGACACACAGCCATAGAGAAGTGTTTCGCAGAAAAAAACATGGACGAACCACAAACTTGTGGAAATGATAGCGCAACAAACAGTACAAAACTGCATATGGAATATGATAGAACCACAGGGATACTTGAAAAAAGAAAACAGAAAATCGCGGAAACCATGCGAAAGCATTCAGAAGTTCAACATGGACTCCCATGGATGCTCTCAGGAAGGTCGTGGCCTTTATATATCCCTGTTCCAATTTTGTCCAGCGGCTCTGAAATATGTTTTAATAATCGTTCTAGCAACCTCCAAAAAAAGATAAAATAAGTAGGTTATCACCTTCCTGGGGTTGTTTTTTCCAACTAAACAAATCGAATTTTTCGAATTTTCCTTCGACGTGGTGGTTCAGTTGGCGCAGGTCTTTCCGGTGATGCTGCTGATCCTCCTCTTGTGGCTCATTGGAATCGCCGCAGTTTCCTTTGGCGATCCGCCCCTATTAGCGCCTCGGAGAGATGGGAAATGATGGGAATGGGATGAGGCAAGGACATGAACCACTTTGAACATGTGAAGATGTGATTTCTGAGCTGGAAATTTAGGTAAACAAAAGAAATGGGGTCACAATTGCCGGCGTCGGTTGAATTATATTGATGGGTCAGTTTCCCATGCGATGGCCAAAGGGTTCATATTGGGGACTGGATGAGATGGCCTGTGATGGGATGGCGCAACCAAAAAATCATGGGGTGACAGAGTTTTCGATCCAGTTGGCCCTTCATTTTGCTGCTCTGCTTCTTGAACTGACATGGGGCTGAGACCCGCACAATTTCAGAATGTTCATCCAAAACTTTCGTAGAAAATGCGTGTTTTGCCCATTGCCTGCCATCCTTTCTGGGGGCATGCATAGCGTATCATGCTCAGTCTCATAGCGAAAAAATCAATCTTACATCCCCAAGTAATTACTTCAGTTAGTTTCTAGTTTCATCAACCAGGTGGCTGGAAAATCCTCTATCAACTGAGGTTTTAATGGTAAAATCATCGATTTATTTGGAAAACATGTGATTTGAAGAGCTGGACATTTTGCAAATCTGACGGGAAATCATCCTGCCGTTGGTTAAGAAACGCTGTTCGTTCACCTGTTTTACTCCAAGCCATGCAGAATTCGCTTCAGCAACAAGGACCGGAATGAACGTTACATCGTGTTCAATAGGCCAAATAATCCTTCAGGACATTGTTTCTCCCAACATCCCTGGATTCAAGCTACAGATGTGAGGTAACGAGAAAAATTCGGCCCTATTCAACCTTTCTTCGGCCCTATTCAACCTGTCTTCCAGTCAATATCCCCAGATTCAGGTTTGCGATAACCAAAAAATAAGATGAAATCTGACCCTATGAAAAACCCTATGAAGTGCTCAATGAATGTTTACTAATCCCAGAAAAACCCTGACGTTCAAAACCCCACCATGGTCGGGGGTACCATTCGGGCCCAGTTTGCTGTGATCATGGCGTGTATCCAATTGTCCTTGGCAATCATGGGCCGCTTGTATGTGTGGCTCCTTGGTGTTTTGGAAGAGATGCAAAACGGGATGGCTTAGCAAACTTATGTGATATGACGGGATCACGTTGCTTGATTTGCTCGATTTTCGTGGAAATTCATCCAGGAAAAAAATTGGGATCGTCAACCATGGTTGGTGTTATGCTTATAGGATTTCATGGATATAGGCATACTGATTTCACCCCCATAAGTTTGGATATATTGAAGCTTTACCGTAGAGTTGCTGAAAATGTTGCGTTCTTTTCCCGATGAGAAATCAACTACTTGGGGCATCTATAGGGATTGTTTTGGTGCGGGGGCTTCCTTAAGCAACTCCAACTTATACTTATGGCCATATACCGATGCACATCCAGATGAAGTGGAATTGCAGCCTAAGAGCATGAGAAAATCTGCGAAGCAGCCAAAGATTAGAGATTGTGTAGGGTACCTAAGGTTGGCCATGGTGAAAAACTCTCGTACCACGTCGCTAGAACAAACAGTTATAGAAGAACCTGCAAAAATTATAGACTGGTTGATGGTGGTTTGGTTTTTTTTCCATATTTTGGGAATAATGATCCCAATTGACTTTCATATTTTTCAGAGGGGTAGGTCAACCACCAACCAGGAATATCTATCCCTATGATCCAGCCATGCCAACAAACATATCCCCATGGTTTGTCTGAAAATGTGATCATCGCGGTATCCGGAGTATAAGTGCTTTTTTGTCGGAGGCGAACCCCTAATTTTCGATCCAGTGATTCCTGTTCAGTTTCTTCTGCATTTTGGGGTTCATCTCGTCACCTGTGTTGTCTTTTGCCACGTTGATCATATCCAAAATGCTAAATACACATTGATATTTCATATTTACATGATATATTTACCACCGAGTTGTAAAAGTCTGCATATACTGCAATGATGATAGTGATGTGTGCTTTCCGGGAAGGTAATATAGTAAGATTGCTTAGAAAAGAAAAATAATTTGTTAGTAAGATGACTAACCAGCTTTAACATGTTCCTTTTCTCAGGGTTTTTTCAAGGAAGCGGCTGCAATATCGGTCGCCCTTGGATTGGCGCCTTCAACAATATAGCCACCTGACGGCCATCTGGGATGCCGCAATGCCTGGGCCGAAGGTAGAGGATTTGACCAGGAAAGATCGTGTTGTACTAGGTACTGGATGAGTATAATTAAGAACTTACTTCCCATGTATGTGCATTGCCCATTCATTGGATCAAAGATTTACCAAACAAAAATGTATTTAAGTTTCGCTTGATCCCTACCTGCCGAGATGCTGCCCAAATGGTGTTCGTGGTTGTATCAGTCAACGCACGCCATGAAAGAATATAGAATCTGATTAATCTGATCCTTTCCATTGTGAGTGTAGGTCGGATCATTTAAGGAATACCCCTGAGCGATTGGTCTACCCTCCACGTTTGCTGATTCAGTGAAGTTCCACAATTCACGACTTCTCCCAGAGTACCCGAGATTCACCTTGGGTTTTCCCAGCTGATCTTACCATACCTGCAATGTGGCCCGCCCCCCAGTGATGTTAGTTGGTTAACAAAAGCCCCAGTAACTAGAGTTATAAGTACCATAAACCATAGTTATTGGAGTTATAAACCAACTTGGCTATTTTGGGGGCCTCACATTGTGACCCATAAAACTCACCATGTTCCGCGCGCTTTCTTCCACCCATCTCTCAGACGCCATGCTGACGGAGAAGAATCCCACGCCAGTGGCCTGCCAGAGGGGCGCCATGCGAGCGGTGACGGCGTTTCAACTCTTTGATCTCTACGATTTCTTCCAGGCGCGACAATCCGGAGATTATCAGCAGCGGCTGCAAAAATGAGGGATTTCATTTTCAGAAACGATGGGAGCCTTCTGTGACTGAAGTCTCGGAGAGGGCCATGGAGAGAGAGAGAGAGAGAGAGGTCATGAAAATGAAATGATGGGCAAATAGAAAGTGTGTTTGATTCTGGTTGGTGGTTTGGAACATTTGGATTATTTTTCCATATCATATGTTGGGAATGTCATCATCCCAACTGACGAACTCATATTTTTCAGAGGGGTAGGTACACCACCAACCAGTTCCTACCAGGAAACGTGGGGATTGACGCTGATCAGCGGCCTGGCACCCTGTTCTGTGGCAGGCCTTCATTAAGGGGCGAAACATGTATTACATCGATCCGAACCTGGCTCCTGGGATGGTGGATTCGGCTATGGATTCGGCTAACGAAAAGGGGAGGACTGACCAAGCAACAAGGTAGGTTTTAGCAGCAGAAACAGATCCTGTTCTCCAGTGAAAGCCATGAATAGCTAGATAATCTCAGCTGGTTTGTTCATTAGCCATCTGGCTGGTAATCACCAGCCAAATCAGGCTATCTAAGATTAGGTGGAAGCCAATGACTAATCTGACTGATAACGAAAGAGGGATGTATGCCATACATCGCGTGCCCGCTCAGTAAGGGTGCTTGAGTTAGGACTGGACCTCTGGTAAAGCTTAATTCTGATGATTCCGGCAAATCCATATGCTGGCTAAAAATTAGTATATCCCGACATCCCCACATACTTATACCTCAACAGAATCCCATATCACATATCTCCTGGTACAATGATTAGTTGTCATGTTGGGTTTTCCATGTCTGTGTGAGCTTACTGGAGGTCATATTTATTAACATGGTTTAACTGCTGTTAACTATGTTACTTCGGTTGACTACAGTTACTGTATTCTTATTACCTTCTATTGTGCCCCAGAAAATTCAAGAGAGGACCAAGAGAGAGATACCACTACATCCCGTTGCGCTTGGTGGAAAGCATCACCAAATCACATCAAATAGCATGATTCAATTCTTAGTATAGCCCCTATTGATATGCCCCAATAATGTATATACCACTAATGTCAACCCTGGATTAATAAACCCCAAACGGCTGTTTAATTGGGAGGGTACCGTTTAAGTATTAGATGAAATGACGATTGGAGGAGTACCCCCCTAATAAACCATGGTTTAGTCTCAGCCTGGCTTGACATACTAGATTCTTAGATATTCTTAGTGTACCCTCTGGTAAACTAACATAGCTATAGAAAATAACCATTTTGAATAGGTAAATCAACTATAAATGGGGTATTTTCAGTAGCTATTTTGACATAACCAGAGGGTAGCCCCTATGATTTCCCAATAACATACAACCATATCTCGAGGGCCTCCCGAGATCTCCCCAAAGGTGCGTCCCTTGACCAAGCGCTATCGCCTGAGTTTCGCGGAGCGTGCTGGGCCCAGCCAGGCGCGGCGGAGCTTGGAACGGAAAAATCTCGACAGCTTTTGGGGGTGCAATCACCATGGTTGACCGATTAGATAGATATTGATTATAATGGTAGTTTAAGTAACAACCATTTATTGATGGTAAACGTATTATCGAAGGAAGTTTAGAAGTCAAACTTCCGACAATATGGACAGATGAAAAGCAGAGTAGGGCACAGGCAGCGAGAAGAGAAAGATTAGAAGAGAGAAGAGTAGAAGAGAAAGAGTCAGAAGAAAGAAGATGCAGATGCGCGAAAAGGTAGGAAAGTCGCGTCGCGACTCACTGTGTTTTTCCAATGATTTGTGGCTCCGGAGGGTCGAAAGTAGGCTCGCTAAAGCAGCGGGTGCGGAGCCAGCTGGCCAGATGAGAGATGAAAAATTGCACGCCATTGTGGCGCGAAGCACATTTCGAAGTCAAAATGTACAAAACACACCAGCTCCGGACCACTTTTGGCAGTTGAGATGTCGAAAAAGTGCACGCCGTTGTGGCGC
>Ga0126342_10016626_pt1 | contig 12810 bp, 13 predicted proteins | sample Cyp1metagenome_FD_92528 | JGI IMG/M metagenome (GOLD analysis project Ga0126342, IMG submission 92528) | Coral microbial communities from Lord Howe Island, Old Settlement Bay, Australia - Cyphastrea 1 metagenome | ecosystem: Host-associated > Invertebrates > Cnidaria > Coral ...
GCAGAAGTGTCCAGTAGAACAGGGTCAGATGTATATATGGATATGATGTAACAGTTTCCATGGTTCATCAGGTGCAAATGCAATCGCTTCATTGAAAACTCAGCAGTAGTGTTCTAGGAACTAGCAGACGTTGAGCATTCGCAGTGTTTCCAGCGGTGAACCCGCAGAAGTCGTCATTTAGAACAGAGTCAGCTGTATACATGGCTATGATGCAACTGTTTGATCTGGCTGCCTTGACACGCCGTGTGAGGAGGTAGTCGGGAAGTTGTCCAGAGATTATCGGAAAGGAGTAGGAATAGATCATACTTGAATCACAGACAGATAAGAGCTGCAAACGTAGCGGTCTGATCCGGCTGTTTTGAGACACCGCGGGGAGAAATTGCTGGATCGTAGGTTGTAGAAAGACATGTTGTTGCAGAAAAGAGGCAATGGCTGGCAAACTCGTCGCGAGCTTTGTTTTTGGAGTTGCTGCAGTCTTGCGGTAGTTGTTGGCTGGCAGGCTTTTTGGCGACTGCGTTCTGGCTGCGTTCTTTCATGCAGGCTCGTTTGTTCCATGTGCTGCAAACATGATGCAATGGACAGTGCTTCGGACAGACTTCTCACGTTGTTGGCTGTTTCGCTGCATGTGTTCATTGCCATTTCCATGATTCATCAGGTGCAAATGCAATCGCTTCATTGAAAACTCAGCAGAAGTGTTCTAGGAACCAGCAGACGTTGAGCATTAGCAGCGTTTCCAGTGGTGAACCCGCAGAAGTCGTTATTTAGAACAGCGTCAGCTGTATACACGGCTATGATGTAACAGTTTGATCTGGCTGCCTTGACACGTCGTGTGAGGAGGTAGTCGGGAAGTTGTCCAGAGATTATCGGAAAGGGGTAGGGATAGATCATACTTGAATCACAGACAGATAAGAGCTGCGAACGTAGCGGTCCGATCCGGCTGTTTTGAGTCGCCGTGGGGAGAAATTGCTGCATCGCAGGTTGTAGAAAGATATGCCTTTGCAGAAAAGAGGCAATGGCTGGCGCGCACGCCGCAAGAAGGGCAGTAAGATGTTCCATGGACCCACCCGCACAACCGAGGGGGCTGCAATGCAAGATGCGCAGGAATTGGATGCGGCGGCAGCGGTTTCCATGGAACGCTTGCAAGAAGTACATGATCGGCTTATTGGGGTGTTGCTTGGTGCTCCTGCTGCAAGTGCCACTGGCGCATTTGCACCGAGCATGTCTGTACAGAAAATCTACCGAAGTTGGCATGCGCGCCGCAAGATGGGCAGTAAGACGTTCAATGGGTCTACCCGCCACACTGAGGCAGCTGCAAACGAAGATGCGCAGCTACTGGAAGAGGCGGCAGCGGTCTCCATTGAGCGCTTGCAAGAAGTGCATGACCGGCTGACTTCCGAGTTGCATGCTTCTGTGGCAAAGCATCGTTCGGGTTGGCGGGTGCGTGTGACTGTCGGCAGGGAGAAAATCTGTGGTCCGACCAGACAAGGCAAAGGTGAAGCAGAGGAAGCTTGTCTTCGTCTCAGAGGACTTCAGCATATGTCGACAGCAGGGTTGCAAAATGCTGTTGCCAATATGCACAGCTGTGGTACGATTTGCACGGCACTTGAAATTAGTGTTTGTGGATTTGCTTCCAGAAAATTGCCAGGTGATCAGAAGTCATTGCTCTTTGGACCTGGCGGGAACTCGCGTTGGTTGCAGCCGTTTCGTTTTATGATTGCACATCGGTCACGCCTGTAAGTGACGCTCTTTGATGTCTTGCGATGGTGTCTTTCTCATTAAGCTTGTGAGTCATTCTTCTTGCGTGATGCACATCTGCAGAATCATTTCCTGTTTCCGATTGCACTTTCACTTGCATCCAGTCAGGCCTGTTAGCATCAGATATGTAGAAACCAGCAGCGTGAAACTATGATCAGAACAAACAGACTGCTTCGTTTAGACACACAATTGTTATGTGTGCATGTAAATAAAGTTCGGCCTGGCTGCCTCGACGCGCCGTGTAGGGAGGCAGCTGGAGAGGGTATCGAATATACGTGTCTCAGGAAACAACTAGTGCGGATCGACCGTAGAAAGCATGCAGCTTAATCAACTGGAAGTGGCACATGAGAGTAGGTGGCAACAAGACCGCTTCTCTGCAAATTCATCGTCGTACGGGCACTTCCAGCAGCAGCACCATGGATGTCACCTGCCTGAACTGAGTACCGAGGCGACCCGAACACTGCCGTAGCTGGTCGCATAGTGATCCTCAAGCAGCAAGAGGTGAAGCCGAGGAAGACGGCTCAGGTTGCGGCCACGCCGGCAGGAGGCAGAAAGGCATACTGATCACCTACACAGTCGTGGCCAGGTGGCGGTTGCTTCTTCATACTATCCACCAAAGATGGGTGACTGCAGTGGCTCAAGCTATAGTGCGGTCCTGGACAGCCAAAGAAGAGCAGAGTGGCGTTTCTTTGACCAAAGATGTAACTGTTCATTTGCTGGAGTCCAAAACCTCTCCTTGGGTCCGAAGACATTGACGGTGTGCACGTGGCCGATGAGGACTATGCTTGGAACCAAGTTCAGCAACAAGCCAGAGCAGAAGTGCCAGCCATTATTGCGCTGTCTCGCAATCGGTTTTCTGCAGAACCTCCAAAAGGGCGACAACTGGAAGAGATCAAAAGCCAAATGCTGAGGATTCACCGTGCTTCTGGGCACGCGTCAACGGCCAATTTGCAGCGACTCCTAAGTTCTCGTAAAGCTCCACAGTGGGCCATTATTGATTTGGCCGGCGCATCTGAAATTGCGTTGAGCCCAAGCAGCCTCCAAGTCCTGCAGTTGCCTCTCTGCATGAAACGCCAGGTTTGTTTGAAATCATTGGCACAGACATTTTTGAGTTTGAAGGTGAAGGCAGTCACAAGTTCAACTTTCAGATCATCCGAGACCGTGCAAGTGGCTTGGTGATGACCTACTTCCATCAACAGTATGGCGGTCCTGAAGAACCTAGCGCATGGGAGCCAAGCGCAACCCCTGTGATTCAAGCCCTTTCACAGTAGATGATGCATAATCCAGCACCGCGGTGGATTCTCACCGACTCAGCCACATACTTCACTTCGCAGCAGATGATTGATTTTGCTGCTCGCTCAGGCGTTGGTTTGCTCACTGCTCCTGCAGAATCTCATCAGATGTTGGGAGCAGAAGAGGGCGCAATTCCTGTTTTGAAGGGCACTGTGGATCGTCTGTTGAAGGAAGGGCGTGAGCTACCAGTTCCAGCTGCATTTGCTAAACTTTAGCTTGTCATGGTCATAACCAATCCATTGGTCCTTCTGGTTTCTCTCCATTTCAGTGGACTCGGGGGTTTGCTTCACCTCTTGAGAATCTTCCACTTGGCTTCAATCCAAGGAAGGCGCTTGGTGAGATGCGCACGAGCCAGACTGTCCAAGCTCAACAATGCAGCGTCGCAACCCACAAAGACATACAAACCTGGAGGCCTGGTGATGCTGTGGAGGCAGAAGCGCAAGCCTGCCAAGACTACTGGTTCATGGATTGCTCCAGTTAGACTCTTGGTGTGATGGCCGAATTTTCTGGCTTGCCACAGGTGCCACGATCATTAGGGCTCGAGATGTTCAGGTACGTCATTGCACACGGCTTGAGGAGTTGAAGTCAACTCTCGAGGGAACAGCAGTGCTGAGAATGCCAGTGACTCTTGAAAGCCTTCTTCGAAATTTCACAGGCCATCATTTTTCAGATGTCACAGGCGATGTTCCTTCTTTAGAACTACAACAGGAAGATGTGGTTGAGGAGCCAGCCGCGAACATTCGGCCAGACACATGACGCATGGAGAATGTTGGATCAAGGTGGCTCCAGCTGGCTTATCCGTGTCCATAGCCTACCAAGGTTGACTCTTTTCACTCAATCGAAAACACCAACATGCCCCATTGATGAGGACAAGTTGACTGGTTTGTGCTGCGAGCTCAAGAAGTCATCATTGAAGATGGCTACAAGGAAAGCGAAGAACTTCATCGCCTTCTACATGCCTTTCCAAGAGTGTTGGGCTGGTGAGACATGGTTTGAATCCTGAAGCTCGTCCAGCCAAGGCCAAACGAGCTGCCAAGATTCCTGGCGACCCTGCTTTGAAGCGCAGTCTCAAGAGCAGTTGACTCCTGATCCTGCTCATGGTTCAGAAGAAGATGCTCAACCACCAGCACAACAAGCACTTCCGGGTGTTCCGGCCATTAGTCCTTTGACCACAGCATTGCGAGACCGTGGTGCCAATGCCGCGGACGAAGTCCCCAGAGTTTCAGCTCCATCAAGCTGTCCTGTGGATTCATGTGTTCTGAACCGCCTTGTGGTTCAATGCTTGGTTTTGGTTCAATACTTGGTCTTGGGGCGGTTTGTATTTGCTTGGCATCAAACCACCAAAGTGTCGAGGTGCGATCTTGCTTGCGATGGATCTGGGGTGATTGACTTGACAGATACCGCACTATCAGTACACTGTGTGTGTGTGTTTTGCCGCAGGGCCCTGTCATTCAAGCTTATACATGCACACGCCCACTGGCATTCTATGTCTTGAATGATTTGAGATGGATCAACTTCTTGACGCGTAAAGCCGCCATTGTAGCTTCTGGCTTGAAAGCACTGGAGACCTTTGATTTGGCTTTGCTTTCCTGCAATGTGACCAGCACATCGCAGTGCGCAAGCATGCACTAACGATTGGCAAACTGCCACACCATCTCGACGCATGCGTGTTGCACGAGACATGCTTCCAAATTATGCCATGTCAACCGTAATGGCTTCTATGTTCCAACAATGGCCCGTGTATCACGGACTCTTCTTTTAGCCGTGTGTTCCAACAAAAGATTCAAATTGCGTGCCCGAGATGTGACCAGTGCATTCTTGCAGGCATCAGAGAGCGTGGGCGATTTGGGTCTTACAGTTTGGGCACCTGCTGAATTGGCTGTTTTGTTCGGGGCCAGTCCCTTGCATCCAGTCATGCCCCTGCGGGTTTGCCGTGCCTTCTATGGACTGTTCAGAGTCCTCGTTGTTGGTTTCAAGATGTGTCCACAAAGATTCAGCTCCAAGGATGGAAATGCATTCTGGCAGATCGTTGTGTTTCCTGTCTTTATGATGACGATACCAATGACATCATCGGCATTGCAGGGTTGCATGTGGATCATTTTTTGGTTGGTGGCTAAGAAGAGCACCCAAAGTTTAAGGCCGCTCTCGAGGCCTTGCAGGAAACCTACAAGTGGGGCAAATGGCAACAAGATGAATTTGATTTCGCTGTTTGTCACATTGTTCAGTTGCAAGATGGTTCAATTCAAGTCGATCAGCAGTCATATGTTGAAAAATGGTTGGATGAGATTGAGCTGCCAAAGCACAGAGCTGCACAATTGAAATCGGCTTTGACCCCACGTGAAGTATCCATGTTGCGAGGTGCCATTGGGACGATTGCCTGGAAGTCTGCGCAGAGAGGCCCACTTCTAAGCAGAAGCAGGTTTTTTGTTTTGGAGATTCCAAAGGCCACCGTCAACACCATCATCAAGGCCAACAAGCTGATCCGAGAAATCAAACGTGAATCTTAAGTGTTTGAAGTTTCCTTGCTGGAACCGACGCTGGAACGAGATGTGTATCTTTTTATGGTGTGACGCAGGCCAACCAAAACCGGCCAGGCCGATCATCAACGTTGTGCCACATTACAGGAATTGCTCCCCAGGAGTTCTTGGAAGGGGCTGAATGCATTGTGGCTATCCTCAACTGGCGTTCTGGCAAAACTCCACGGCAATGCCTTGGATCAAATGGAGCGGAAGTGCAGTCCATGACAGAAGGTGAAGACAGTACATTCAAGATCAGGGCCATGCGGGCTGAGAGCATAGTGCGCAATTGAAGCGAGATACAATCTATGACCAGGTCAGAGATGCTGTTCAAGGAGCCATTGTGATGGACTCTCGAGGAATCTTTGACTCTATGACTAGGAACATTTCATAACTGCATGGGCTTCGTTCAAGCAGAGCTGGATATGAACTCACTTTGTCTGTACAACAGGCTATGCGTGTCCAGACCAGAATGAGATGGGTTAACGGATTGGCTATGCTTGCTGATTGCCTGACAAAGGCCAAGACCTGGCGATTGATTCATGATGAGAGCTTCACTGCAGGCAAGAAGCTCAAGAAACGTGAGTTGATTCAGGCCACGAAAGATCAAGAAGCTCAGTTCATTGAGGAAGTCGAGAAGATCGCTAAGTCAAATTGCTGGCCGTGGCACTCGGTAGAACCCAGGAGTATGGTGGATGATCTCACTGAACATGTTGCATTGATTCCCAATCAAGAGTATTCAGTGGGTTCTCCATCCTGAGCGCCATGACCAGGTGTCTTCACCTCTTCACCGCAGGGCGGGAATTTCGGGTCAAAAGCGTTTGCAACAGCTTGGCCACGGTAGGCCCTATCATCCATCACCTTCAGTCGGTGAGTCACCAATCATTTCGGAAATTGCTAGATCCTTGTTCTGCTGCTACTTTCAACTGGGAAGCTTTGTCTGCAAGGCTTGCACTACAAAGTAGTACTGGGAAGCACTTTCTGCAAGCTTCGTGGTACGAAGCAGACTGGTAAGCATTTTCTGCAAGCTTTGTAGTATGAAGTACTATTGGAAAGTACTTTGCGCAAGGTGGGAAGTGCTTTGCAGAAGCTTTGTGGTACGAAGTAGTACTGGAAAGTACCTTCCGCAAGCTTTGTAGAAGTACTGCTGGGAAGTGCTTTGCGCAGGTGTTGTTATACGAAGTAGTACTGGCTGCCCTCTCGCCCTATCTCGCCCCCTGTGGGAGTAGTACTGGGAAGTACTTTGCGCAGGCTTTGCAAAACAAATTAGTACTGGGACGTACTTTCTGTAAGCTTTGTGGTAAACAGTACTCCGATTGGTTTCTCCAAGCTTTGCAGTACAAAGTAGTACTGGGAAGTATTTTGCGCAAGCTTTGCAATACGAATTTGTACTGGGACGTACTGTCTGTAAGCTTTGAAGTACGCAGTAGTACCGGGAATGGTTTCTGCAAGCTTTGCAGTACAAAGTAATACCGGGAAGTATTTTGCAAGCTTTGTAGTACGAAGTACTGCTGGGAAGTTCTTTGTCTAAGGTTTGCAGTACGAAGTAGTACTGGTTGCCATCTCGCCCCCAGTACTGGGAAGGGCCTTGCAATACCAATTAGTACTGAGAAATATTTTTCGCAAGTTCTGTAGTACAAGTAGTGCTGGGAAGTGCTTTGCCCAAGCTTTGTAGTACGAAGTAGTACTGGTTGCCCTCTCGCCCCCTCTCGCCCCCTTCTTGACCCCTGTGCAAGCTTTGCAGCACGAAGTTGTTCGGGGACATTCTTTCTGCAAGCTTTGTAGTACAAAGTAGCACTGGGAAGTACTTTCTGCAAACTTCGTAGTACTTTGTGGGACGAACTAGTTCTAGGAAGTACTTCATGCAAACTTTGTAGCATGAAGTAGCACAGGGAAGTACTCTGCGCAAACTTTGTAGTAAAAACTAGTACTTCTGGGAAGTGCTTGGTCCTAGCTTTGTAGTATGAAGTAATACCCTCTCACCTCCTTGCGCCCCCTGTGCAAGCTTTGCAGTACGATGTTGTACTGGGACGTACTTTCTGCAAGCTTGTGAGTGCACGAGAGTATTGGGAAGTACTTTCTGCAAGCTTTGCAGTACGAAGTAGTACTGGGAAGCACTTTCTGCAAGCTTTGTAGTACGAAGCAGACTGGGAACCACTTTCTGCAAGCTTTGTAGTATGAAGTACTATTGGGAAGTACTTTGCGCAAAGTTTGTAGTACGAAGTAGTGGTGGGAAGTGCTTTGCAGAAGCTTTGTGGTACGAAGTAGCATTACTGGAAAGTACCTTCCGCAAGCTTTGTGGCACAAAGTAATATTGCAAAGCGTGGTAGTACAAAGTAGTACTGGGAAGCGCGAGGTGCAGGCTTTGCAGTACAAAGCAGTACTGGGAAGTACTTTGCACAAGCTTTGCGGTGCAAAGTAGTACTGGGAAGTTCTTTGTTTTTCTTGCAAAGTAGTACTGGTGCGAGCTTTGTAACACAAAGTAGTCCTGGGAAGTATTTTGCGTACAAAGTAGTGCTGGGAAGTGGCCGGTGAAAGCTTTGTAGTACAAAGTAGTACTGTGAAGCGGTATGTGAAAGCTTTGCGGTACAAAGCAGTACTGGGAAGTGGTTTGCGCAAGCTTTGTAGTACAAAATAGTACTGGGAAGTATTTTGCGCATGCCTTGTAGTACAAAGCAGTACTGGAAAGTGTTTTGTGCAAGCTTTGTAGTGCAAAGTAGTACTGGGACGTGCTTTCTGCCAGCTTTGTTGTGTCAAAGCGTCTCTGAGACGTCTCTGTGTAAAAGGCATCTGTGTGTAAGAGCGTCTGTGTGTAAAGCGTTTGTGTGTAGAAGCGTGTGTGTGTGTGCGAAACATCTGAGCAGATGTAAAACTTCTTCCTAACTGGTATTGTCATTAGATGCGGGGGGTGAGTGAATCTCATGCCATCCACTGCCCAACGAAGACGGTGGTTTGAGATTGTGATACCGGGACTGATCACACCGACGTACCTGCAAAGTGTTTCAACTTCTGGACATGGGATGCGCCTAACCGAAGAACCACAAACTACCTTACATCAATAATTTTGGGATTCAGTTCCCGAGGGATCACTTCAATGATCCAGTTCTTTTCTTGGGAGAATGTGGACGAACAGAACTCTGAATTTGCACTTTTAATTTAGTAATTCGCCTACGTAAAGTGAAACAGTCGGCCACTCGGTAGTTGTGCAATGTTCTGCACCATTTTCTCGAGGCCCTGCTGCCCCTGCCGTCTCTGAGATACCTCGGCAAATTCAACTTTGCTCAAGTGAAGCTGTACGGAACAGCCTGAAACTGGTTCGGCTACATGCTTTCAGGTGTGGTCTACTTTCTTTTGATGGTTCTCTGGCGAGGTTGAACACTGTGCACCCAGTTCGTGTGAATTTGAACAGCCGTTTAATGCCCACTTGTGGGTGTGACCGACTACCGTCCCTTCGGGGGTTCTAGGAACTGAATCCCTTTTAATTTTATGTTGTTTCACTTCTCTTCATAAACTAGTTCCCCATTTGGTCCCGAATTATCCCCGTGCCCCTCTGTAATGTGTCGTGGGGTTTAGGTGTGTGCTCTGTGCTGGTTAGGTCCCTTTCTCCGTGTAGGTTGGTTTTGGAGGTTCGCTTGTTCCCCTCCCCCCTGCGCTGTTTTGTCCGTTGGCCCGTCGTTGGTGTCCGCTTTTTTCTTTCTCTTGCCTTTCAGGGTTGACCCGGTTCCGGCCGGGTGCGTGTGTGCGTGTGTGTGTGAAACATGCGCGCAGATGTAAAACTTCTTCCTAACTGGTATTGTCATTAGATGCGGGGGGTGAGTGAATCTCATGCCATCCACTGCCCAACGAAGACGGTGGTTTGAGATTGTGATACCGGGACTGGTCATCCCGACGTACCTGCAAAGTGTTTCAATTTCTGGACATGGGATGTGGCCAACCAAAGAACCACAATCTACCTTACATCAATAATCTTGTTTAATTGCACGTTTTGGGATTCAGTTCCCGACGGATTACTTCAATGATCCAGTTCTTCTCTAGAGTGTGTGAGTGTGTGTGTGTGTGGAAAAGTTTCTGTGTGTAAAGGCGTTTGTGTGTACACGCGTTTCTGCGTAAGAGCGTCTGTGTAAAAGTGTCTGCGTTACATCTTCACACCCTACATCTTCTAGATGTTTCTTTCCTTCCTCCACTCTCTTTCTGCCACCCTGCCTCCTTCATACAGCCTCTCCCTTGCAAGGGTTTGTTTCTTGCTTTTGTTCTGTATCAGTACAAATGTTTCACTGCGTCTCAACAGCTTTCATCTTAACATCTTGGCATCTTGCCTCTTTCATCTTTCTGATGATCAGCCGCTGCATTTTTCTTCGTTATCAGTATCATTGCTTTTTCTTCTACTTGTAACGTATTTCTGTTTGTTTCATCTTATTACATTGTATATTTACTTACGCCTGAGTAACTTGCTCCTCTACGCTCCCGGGATATCCCTAAATGTACGCTGATGATTTTTCAAATTCTGTGCCATCCGCGTTGGTATCACAGCGGCTGCGGTTTTGCGAAGGTTCATCCAGAGCACAAGTTGATTATGCGCTTCCCGCAGTTCCTCCAAGTGCTCGGCCCTCAGCCAAATTTATTTCAAAGGCTTTGGATAGGCTGCAAGGCTGAGAGATGGCCGGGGCCGATCCCCAGAGCTAGGACTTTTTGGGACATGTCAACAATGACGTTTGGTTTGTTTTCCCCAACCAGGATGAAGCGCTTGACTGAGCAGAACCACGCCAACATCAACCATCACTGCGAACGCGTCATCAAGAAAGCTCAGCCACTTGCTTTGACAGCAGACTTCAAGCAAGCCATAATGGACCCAGCAATTGTGCAGACAGCAACCCAACTCATCCTTTGGAGCCTTTCCAGATGCTTCCAGGCAACGTGCATCAATCTTGCTTTGAAGCTCGGCATAGATTATGGCAGATGGAAGTAGCTCTGGATTTGAGGCGCTTTGGAAAGCAAGTGAAGCCTGCAGTATCTACAGGACACCATTCAGGTGCCTTTCAAGAGACGAAAGTCCGGAGGGCCGATACATGCTAATGTCAAAAGCTTCTCAACAATTCCTTTTACGAAAGTGCAGCACCTGAACGACTTGAACGGAAGGTCCACAGGCTTGTTTGTTACACGTTGAGACAGTCCCCCCCTGTCCGCCGTTAAAACGAGGAAGCTCGGTCCCGCAAGCGGAAGCTAGCGGCTTCAGTTGCTTCAGTGTGCTGGGGGTCTCCAACGCTCCAAAAAAGCACTGTAAAAATCCAGGTCTTGTAGCCAGATGCTATCATGATGTGATCACGCATTGATATAGGATAATTTTGGTTTACGGTATTGGTTTGGTTTGTTTGTTTATCTGCAATTAAAAACAATATGTATACATTGATAGCTTCATCATGCTTGATTGATATCTTGACGATTGAATCTTGATGAACCTTGGTTTCGACATGGCATTGACGGCTCCTAGGACACTTCGTTTCACGGCGCGTTCTTAAGACCCGCCTTGTTTTCACCAAAAACAAAGGGGACAGGTCTTATGAGTTCCTGGGCTCTGTTCAATTGAGCCCAAAAGCCAGCGTCATTCATGGGCAGCAAAGAGCTTGAGATCCCATAGGAGATGGTGTGAGATGACGTGGTCCCACCGGGCTTGGCTTTGGAGTTTGTCACATGCTGAGCATAGGCGACGTCCAATTGCCACAGCGCTAGAAAAAGCGAGAACCTGTTCTGCACCAGGTGCTGTACGGCACTCACCTTGACCCCTTAGAAATAAGTAACGGCCCCAGTGACAAAATCTTAAGATATTTTGGGCTGAGGCAGATGCCAGAGCATTGCTTAGATAAACCGGCGAAAACAGATATGCAAGTTTAGTGGGTATGAACCTGCTACAGACATGCAGTGAGGAGCTACGTAAGATGCAGGAAGCTTTGGAAGAGGACAGCGACCAAACTGAACGGCCACAGCTTGGCAGCTTTGGAAAGTTAAACATGTTCCGCATTGTTCCACGTGCGCAGTTTTTGGCCTCGTAGGGATCTGCCTGGTCGGCTCACGTTCACCGCAGCTCTGAGTTGATGCTTCAATCCCGCCTGCTTTGCCGCTTCCGGCAGGAGGAGGTGCACCTGATGGATAGGCGAAGGAGCTTTGGCAACGAGGCAACCCAATGTCTCTGTGGGACGATGCTTATATTGGACGTGTGCTGGAACCTATCAGGACAAAATTGGAGCCTTTGTTCTTTGGCTCTTTGGTCTCTTGCGCGCGTCGAAATGCCCACCCGTATGCCATCACCTGCCAAGACTGCCCTTACAGGACCAACTGACCAACAGGAACGACGACGACGACGACAACAACAACACCAGCAACAACAACAACAACAACAGCAACAACAACAACAACACCAGCAGCAACAACAACAACAACACCCACAACCACAACCACAACCCAAACCACAACCAAAACCACAACCCACAACCCACAACCACCGCCACGACGAGGACGACCACCACGACCACCAGGACCACCACGACCACTACGACCACTACGACCACAACAAACATCAAACAACAAACAACAACCAACAACCAACACAAAAGCCAAAACCAAAACCACAACAACCACAACAACCACAACAACAACAACAGCAACAACAACAACAACAACAACAACCACAACAACAGCAACAACCACAACAACCACGACAACCACGACAACCACGACAACCACGACAACCACAACAACCACAACAACCACAAAAACAACAAAAACAACAAAAAACACAAACACCACAAACACCAAAACCACAACCAAAACCACAACCACATCCACAACCACCACCACGACGCCACCACCACCACCACTACCACCACCACCACGACAACCACGACCACCATGACCACCACGACCACCACCTCCACCACCTCCACCACCGTTTCGACCGCCACACCCCCCCAACCACAACAACAACAACAACAACAACGAGCACAAGCACAAGCACAAGCACAAGCAAACCCAAAACCAAACCCACAACCACAGCAGCAGCAGCAGCAGCAACAGCAGCAGCAACAGCAACAGCAACAGCAACAACAGCAGCAGCAACAACAACAACAAAACAAAACAAAAACGAAAACGACGACGACCACGACCACGACCACGACCCCACGACACCACGACACCACGACACCACGACACCACGACACCACGACACCACGACCCCACGACCCCACGACCCCAC
>Ga0126342_10016627_pt1:0-7500 | contig 12810 bp, 11 predicted proteins | sample Cyp1metagenome_FD_92528 | JGI IMG/M metagenome (GOLD analysis project Ga0126342, IMG submission 92528) | Coral microbial communities from Lord Howe Island, Old Settlement Bay, Australia - Cyphastrea 1 metagenome | ecosystem: Host-associated > Invertebrates > Cnidaria > Coral ...
AAAAAAAATCGTCGAAATTTCGTCCAAAACTTCGTTGAAATTTCGTCAAACTTGAGTTGAAGCAACGAAATCTTTGACGAAATTTCAACGAAATTCTCACGATCATTTTTTGTGGCAAAAGGTATGGCAAAATGGATTGCCACAAGGATTGCCACGAAATCTTCAACGAAAGCTTTAACGAACTCTCCACGACCGACTGACGTTATACCATTCCTATTGCAAATCATGAGCAGCACCAACACAAAATATACTAGTGTACCAGTGTACTGGTCATGCCCCTGGGACATTCTTGGGTCACTGCTGCTATGGGGTCCCATGCAGCTGGATCGCTGTCCAGACTGGCTCTCCACAGAGTGGGTGTGTCGAGCTCTTTCGCGGTGCTGGAGGTTTGGGGCTCCTGTGTGACCTGGTAGCACACAACGCGTTTTTGCTCCTTACAGGATTATGTGTCACCAACACAATTGGGCATGAAAGTCCCAAGTAATGCTGTTCATGAGGACTGATCCAAGCCAGCATATCCACACGGACTAGAAAAATTGTCAAGTTTGCATGAGAAGAAAACAATGAGCCAGCATGTACATCACTTGCGAGGTGGTGATGCAGTTGCGCCCGCGAGCAATTTCGAGGGTACCTGGGCTTCACCAAGATTGCGTTTTGGATTCTAAGAGCGGATGTTGAGAAGCAGCACTTGCATCCCAAATGCAGTGCTTCAGCCTTTCCATGTGGTCATGCCGCTTGCCACGCTTGCTTCAGGTTGTGTCTACAGTGCTTTCAAGGCAGCTGAAGTGCTGCGATCACATTTTGGTTGTGCACCTTGGCTGCTGACATTGAGACAGTTCGTTGCATATCTTCCAAAGTTTCATCCAAAAACGGGCACAAGAAGCCAAGTCTACTAAGCGTCGTGGTTTTTAAAGGCTGCTTCACATGCTGAGAGTATACCTGGAATTCATTCCATGAGTTAGCATGAGTTCGCATAGGAGCCATTGCATCCCCAAATTCCAGAAAAAGGTGGTCGCACGACTTATTCCCAACAAAATTGACAAACCGCAGCTAAGGCACCAGAGGCAGTTGCCTCGTGAGTGCAGTCTTCATCTCATGGGTTGGACATTGGGAATCTGGAGGACAAGAGATTGAATCAAATTGAACCATAAGATCCAGCAGAATGTACAGAGCATCTCCTGTGTCCTCTCTCCCTTTTGCCCAACCCAAATTTTCGGGTCCGATCTTTTCGTCGCTGGCCCTCATGGAAAAGGTGTGGAACTGAAAGCATGAATGAAGCCTAGTCCATCTACTGCATCCATGTTCATTTTGGCGAACTTTGGACGATGTTGGATTATTTTGATTAGCAACTGCTTGTTCACAACTCAAAATGCATCTGGAACTTGGATGAACTTGGCCAGTTGCGGGACTTGTCCATCAGTCGCGGTACCTTTGATTGGGGAGTTGGGGGCCCAGGTGTCAAGTTGACCAGCTTCGCTTGCGGTGGCATTGAGGATGGATATGATTAAATGATGTTGACGGGATTGATGAAGAGGATGCACCAAAACATTGAGAGGACATTCTCCATTTAATCTTAAATTTTTCTGATTTTTATTTCAGTGGTCAAGGAGCTGTACAATGTATTGCAAATACCTAGAAGGTGATTTAGGTGTGATGATGTGTGATGATGTTGCCTGGGAACATGGTATCAAAGCGAAACTCCAATGGCTGAGCTGTGGGGGCTCTTTGAGGTGTCTTGCCCGGAAGAGCTGGTCGACGGCAAGCAGCACGTCTTCCTGGCGTTTTGGACACAGCAAACTGTTGATTTCATGATCCTCATCGTCCTCATCCATATCCTTCGGATGCCTTTGGCCATTGGGAAGTGTGGGTGGATGGTGCTGCCTATCAAGCCTGTGGTAACGATGCGTGCTTTCGTCTCCATTGAATTCATGGCAGGTCATGTACGTGTGGTTTGATGCCCTGATCAACTACATGAGTGGCGTTGTGCCCTCCTCAGATGAAAACCTGCACAGGTTGCAAAATCAAATCGACGGGGTGCATCAACATTGGTGTTATGGTGTATGTGCTGGGTTCATGTTGGAAATGTGCGACATGTTGTGCCTAGTCTTAATTCATGATCCGGCAAACGGAGCACCTTGCAGGACGGCACTGATGCTTCAAAACCTCTCAGCAGATTTTGGCCAGCCAACATGCACATCGTGGGCAAGGAGAATCAATGATTCACTTCATTTGAATGCACATGTGGATGGAAAACACACCCTGCAACCCTTGCAACAAGTGAAAGTATCAGAAAGAATGGTGAAAACGCGACTGTTGCTCTCCTCCCGGCTTTGGCCTTGTGGTCTGTCGCGGGTCGGGAGCTTTCACGCAGAGTGACGCAACACCATGGCATATCTGCACATCCATGATCTTTGGAATTTTGCAAAGTGGGTCCCGTTTTAAATTTTAAGCCAGGTCTCTTGACCATTCAGGCATTCTTTTGATGTGGACCTTGTCCTTGACTGATTTCGTCATCCCGGTGTTCTAACCTCGCTGATGCCGCTTCACCTGCTCACAGGACATTCACTGGTTTCATGCCGTGATTTGGCCGGCCATGCTGATGAGTGCAGGACAAAGCATCAAACATCCACCAAAGATCCGAGAGAGCTGTCTGGGTATGTGACATTGGCACAACTTGTACAAGTTTTATTTTGTTTTTTCCCCAACAGCGAAAGTAAGCTAATGGGGTCTTCAGCCCAGAATAGCTCCGGTGTGCACTGGTGCAGGCGCCGGGTCAGGTTCAACGCGGTTTCAGAGAAGGTTCGCTTTGGTGCAGAGCCAGGTCAGGTTCAACAGGGTTCCGAAGAAGGTTCCGGAGAAGGTTCCGGAGAAGGGAGGCTTTGGTGCAGAGCCAAGTCAGGTTCAACAGGGTTCCGAAGAAGGTTCCAGAGAAGGTCTGGGAGGCTTTGGTGCAGAGCCAGGTCAGGTTCAACAGGGTTCCGAGAAGGTTCCGGAGAAGGTTCCGGGAGGCTTTGGCGCAGAGATGTGCAGAGCCAGGTCAGGTTCAACAGGGTTCCGGAGAAGGTTCCCGGAGAATGGGAGGCTTTGGTGCAGAGCCAGGTCAAGGTCAACAGGGTTCCAGAGAAGGTTCCGGAGAATGGGAGGCTTTGGTGCAAGGTTCCGGGAAGCCTTGGTGCAAAGCCAAGTCAGGTCCAACGGGTTCCGAGAAGGTTGCAGAAGCCAAGCCAGGTCAGGTTCATTTAACTCACGGAAACCCAGCTGAGGTGTTTCCAGCGCTTGGCTTCCCAGCACGCTCCAAAAAGATTTGTAAAAATAAAACGTTCCGGCTGTTGGGGATACCACCGAAGCTTATTTTCTCAGACACACAGCACTTTTTAATCATTTTCGATTCGAGATGTCAAATAGTAGCTTGCATCCACTGCATTTGCAGGGTAGGGGGTACGCTTGATATGGCTTGATGCTGAATCCGGCAGGAATGGCATTGCCCAAGAGCGTTGTCGTCCATGGATTCATCGCGGGAGCAGATGGCCGGAAAATGTCAGAGCCTCCAGTGATTCAGTTGTTCGATCACAGCATGAAGGCGGAAAGCGTTTGCTGTACCCCATGATGCTACAAGGTGCCTCAGACTATGTGGAATTCATGATGTTTTTGAGAATCTTACACGTTGTGCTAGGTTGATGCAGATTTGGGATACAGGTAGATGGGGTCTTGCCATCTTGGTTCACCAAGGAGCAAGAGTTTGGGCAACGTCGTTGACCCTCACGACATGCCACAACCTCAGATACGTACTTGAGGTATGACACAGGGATTCACAGATGGGGACTCAGATGGTTACAGTATACAGTAGTTGATGTCGGAGCGTGTGCATCCCGTCATCCTTTTTTGACGCTATATATGACCCTCTCATGCCTTGAGCTGGCCATTTTGCATCGCGTTGTTGCACTTGACCGTGTCTCTGCCAGGCTAGACAAATTCCCCTGTGATACCTTGCGCTGGTATCTTTGCCGTGAGGCCGCATGTCTGAGGATTTTCCGTAGCCGCATAGATTTGATACGTGCTGCTTTCCCTTGCTTTGGTGACCTTTCATGTTTATACAAGCTATAGCAAGGAAACCTCAATATGATCACAACATATCACAACGGGTGCTTTGTGCAACGACATGTGGGGGTGACGTCTACCAGTTGTTGGAGGCTACCTTTGGCGACGATGTGAGATTCAGCGAGGTCTGGAGCTGGGCAAGATCAAGCTACATCAAACTACATCAAACTTCTGTTTGGAAAACTTTTGGACACCTTTCTTTGCATTTCTTTACTGCATGCTGCATATGCTACTTGCATGTTAGTGATCCATCAAAATTGGGGACCCGACGGCCCCAGGATTCTCTCCGCTTGATGCACAATGCAGAGCTTTGCTCCTTGACTGAATACTGAAGGAGGGACTTAACAGATAGTAATGTTATGTTGGTACTTGTCGTAGATTTTGTTTCTTTGCACCATTTGCAAGCACAAACTTTTGAGTCACAAGTCATGGCTGACTGCTTGATGAAAATGATAAGGTAGCTAGTATACAACTCCAGCGCCCACTAGGCGAGTTGCGTCATTTGCTTAGCAAGCCGCACCTTGCCTAGGTGACAACCTGGGGAACTTGGTGAATCGTGCTGTTTCCCTCTGCGGTGGATCAGTGCGGCCAGCTGGTTTGGAGTTGGGCACCGTAGAGTGGCAGCCGAGCAGACGCTGACAGGTACCAAAAGCTGGGAAGAAGGACTTGGTGTCTCATCCCTTTAACCTCAAAGAGTTGAAGACTGGGGTCAGAGATGTGGCCGCCTTGACAATCTGACTGAGTCCACACCATACTTTGTAGCTTGAGAATGTCAGCTTGATGGAGTTTTATCATTGTGATTTGTGATCATGATGTCAGTATCGCAACTTTAGGCCTTTGAATCCTACCGGCTTTCGGATGCTGCAGACCTCACAGTGAGGGCTGCTGGACAGACCAACAAGGCAGGACAATGTTGATGGATGCTGCATGCTACTACAGGTCAGGTCAGACTGCTGCAGAAAGGTTTGCGTTGGTGAAACCTTTTTAAGAACTCTCAAACGGTTGTCGCCAGCATGTTTTCTGTCGTATGGCAATGTTTTCATCCTAAAGTGAGTCTTTCAACGTTTTTGACGCATTTCAACATATTTCAACTGCCCAAACCCATCAAAACCCAAAACGGGTTCCCTCCGTTCTCTACCTGCCTCAGTGGATTGCAGACCTTGAGCCCTGGAAGATGAAGGCCAGCCGAAACATGGGACAGTGGCGGCTTCGTACCGGTCCTCCCAGGAATGCCTAGTGCAGGAAAGCCTACTGTCCTTGGGTTTGAAGATCATCCACCTGTCTCAAATCTTTTTTTGGTGTCTCGACCATGGCATGTGGAACTCCAACAGTAGATATGGCATTTCTTAGAATCTTGATGCAAGTTTTGACCACAGAAGATATATACATAATATATATATACACATTATATATATATATATATTAATATATATATTTACACATAATATATATATATACATAATACATATATATATATATATATATACACGCACATGGTTTACACAGTCACACAGTATACAACATACGTATTAATATCTTGGGCCAATAGAAAGTGGTTCCACCAATGTCACGGTTGAAGTCCTTGAATGCCAAACGTCACTGGCCAAACTGTGGGGAAACCAACAGGATTCTCGGAAGCCAGGATGCAGAGAAGCAGGAACTTCGAGCTGCATGCCTGCGCAAACTTCTGGAGGACAGCATGCTGCCGTGGACATAATTCACACCGTACTCTGTTGAATCTAGTTCACATCACATCCCATTCATTGATCTATGTATTTTGTCCGTTTCTGGTATAATTTTCGGGATCTTTAGAAAAGTGCCGCAGTCAAATGTTCTTCACAACTGCAAACCTACCTCGATCCCACCTTCCACCTGCCACCGATTGCGACAGGCCGTATATGTCTTGGCGCACTTCTTCGCTCCCTTCATTCCCACTGCAGCAGAGGTATCTCAGGGTGGGAGATTGAGTCCAAGAACAGCCTGTGTTTTCTCGGATCAGTTTGGGGACATGGCGTCACTTGTGCACGCAAAATTGGACGCAGTTGTGTGTGGTGCGGGCATCTATTCCAGACTTCCCCCTGCAACATCTATCCTTTAGTGCAAGTGGTTTCCGAAACATGACTTCAATGGCACTGGAATCTGCGAAACACACGCAATGTGACTCGTTGTATTTGGAAGCGAGTCCTTTCGCTGAGTCCGGCCGGGTTTCAATCGTCACCAGATCCGAATGCCAGGCCATCTTTGCAAAGCTGGGAGAAGCTGCAAGGCTGGGGCACGAAGCGAACCATGACGTTGGGCTACTGAATTAGAAGAACCGGCTGTCAAAAGTTGAGATTGACCCTATGAATCCCTAGGACTTGCGGACCCCTGTCTCAGGTCGGTCCAAAGCCAACAAGTTGGTTGGAGTCGGTAGAGGTTGAAATGGTTGACATGTCACTAGGGGGCTCCAGATTCTGGCATCGCATAGGCCCATCCCAGACTTGTCGGACGACTTCCAGAACTTGACAGAGGGTAAGGAGGCGTGCTGGAGAGCAGCAAGCAGACACCGCCAAATGCGCCAATTCTGGATTTTCATGTATTCCATCTTGAGAAGTGCCTGTAAAAGCTGTGCATCCCTGCTATCGAAAAACTGGGGGTGGGTTCGCATAGGTAGGATGGCTATCAGCAGGGATACATACCATGAGTCTCTTGCACAAGCTCGGGGGGGGCTTGTGGTTTTGCATCCGGCTTGAGAGGTGAAAGCCACCTCTTTGCTCTTCAGCCAGTTGGAAGTGAAGAAGGCATTCATCGCACTTGATTCGCTCAGTTTTGCCTGGAGATATTGCAGCTGTCAGCTGGGCAGGTCGATGTGGAGGCCGCGACCGAGAAGAAGGTCCAGGATAAGAAAGCTGCCGCGAAGGTGAGCAGATGCCATCAGATGCCAGAAACATATCTGACAGTTGGCACTGGATAGATTTTACAAAAAGTTTTTGTGTACAGGGCTGATAGTTTCACCCATGCAGTATTGTGCTTCTGGATAAACAACACCCTGAGTGTGCTACAGTGTGTTGACAAATTCACCTGGTTGAACTGAACAGTCCCCTGCAACCATTTGATGAGTTCTCCAAATCTCAAAAAATCCAGCCCAATGCAGTTTTAAGTTGAAACTGATACTGTGATACTCATGAAATTTGGTAAATAGGGCATTCAATCTTGTTCAGGCAGATGCGAAGGAAGGCAAGGAGGGCAAGCCGAAGGCAAAGGCCAAGGAGGAGAAAAAGGCCAAAGTTGAGATCAAGGACCGTTTTTGGATCTGAGTCCCGTTTGGGTCGCCCCCATTTAAAAGTATACCTGGTGCTCCATGAATGGTGAAGGAAGATTAAACAATATAAAGGTGAATGATGTGAACGGCTATACCATTCT
>Ga0126342_10016627_pt1:10000-12810 | contig 12810 bp, 11 predicted proteins | sample Cyp1metagenome_FD_92528 | JGI IMG/M metagenome (GOLD analysis project Ga0126342, IMG submission 92528) | Coral microbial communities from Lord Howe Island, Old Settlement Bay, Australia - Cyphastrea 1 metagenome | ecosystem: Host-associated > Invertebrates > Cnidaria > Coral ...
TGCTTTGTGCAAAGAGTGCAGACAAGAAGGCCTGGAAGAAGTTCTTAGCTGACAGCCGTTGCCAACCCGACTGGCACTTTGCAAATGTAACACCCCCAACTTTCCCAGAGGCATAAGATGTGTCCATAAGTCGCTACCCGGTCGAGTCCCCCACTTAATGGTGGCCCGGGAAACCAATAAGTTTAGGGCAAAAGATCAGCCAACGGGTTTTGGGATCTATGTATCTGAATCATTCTGAATCTATTTCGGTGTCTCAGTGGCTCGGTCTCCAGCTTGCTCCGTCTTCACCTTTGGTCAGGTCGTTGAGCTCATTAATGTGCCAGAGAGCTGCAAGATTGGAGATCGAGTGTTGCCTGAGGAGGGCTGGGTGTGGTCGTAGCAACATTCATGCAAAATTCTAAAATATCCGAAGTCTTTCTAGAGGATTAAAGTCACTGAGACCGTCAGAATTGAGACCTGAATTTGCTGAAACTGTCTGAACCCCCCCCAATTGACAGATAATCCACAGATTGGCCGGCTACTATTATTATTTATTGTTGCTATTGTCAAGTCATTGTTATTTTATTTGAGCCTCTAATTCGCCAGTGCACAGGGTGTGCCTGCCACTTGGGCGCCTTTCACACCCGAAGCCGTCTGCAGCCCAGACTGACGGGCCTGAAGGTTGGGGACCATCAATGAAGTCACAGTTGTAAAGTTGTAATGGTGAAAGTCAAGTGTGGTGTTTTGAAACGTGTTGAACATACACACAGAATTTTGAAGAAACTCTCAAAGCCAGAGCCCCTACCCATGGAATCCCATCCACTGCACCGAGGTCAAAGAATTGAAGATTTGGGAAGCGGTGGTGAAGGTGCCGGCCACGATGTTGTGTTGTGGGGAGTTCAGGGTCCCCAATACATTCTCAAATGTATCAATAAATTTCAGCTGAGAAACACTTTTCCTTTGCTTTGACATCTTTGACATCTTCATTCGGCCTGTTTTGGTGAATCTCTAGTTACTCTAGTTGAGTATCGTCAGTGCTGGACGTCTCCTCTGCTGGATTTCCCCGGATTTGGCTATGACTGGGTGTGATCAGGAAATGAGAACTGATGCCACCCGCACTGTTTGCTTTGATGGCAAACCATTGGTTAGCGCGACAGGACCTTGTATGCAATGCAGCGGCAGTGTGATTCTCCATAAACCCATAATCCCTCCACAGGAAGTTGAAAGTGACCTGGCAAAAGGGACAGATTCGTTTTTTTTCAAGAACTCACAAGGAATAAGCGGGATGTATTTGTCTGCCATGCATTCAAACTTCACTGAAACACACAGAGGAGGCCAGCGTGACTCATGCAATCGTTTGATGATGTGAAAAAACACGGTCAGTGGCATGGGACTTTCTTGTCATTCATGTCATTCATATGACTGATTGAAAAGGGCTTATGCCCACAGTGTAGGATTGGTTGGTTTGGTCATGCAGCACCAGGAGAGAAATTCTTGGCACCCACGCAAGCGGAGGTGCATCTTGTGGTGATTTGCAGGGGTCCAACGACACCCTACCCATACTGGGGCGGTAAACATGGTATTGTTCGGTCATGTATGTGTGAATGGTTGCAGGCCACCTTGTTCACTGTGGGTTGATTGACACCTGAACAGGTTGAAGTTAAAGCCATGCGCCATCATTATTCGTCATTGGCTATTGGCGGTTGGCACAGCCATTTCCCAGCTGTTTTTTGTGCTGGGATGTAGCATCATGAAGTATCGTTGATGGGTTTGGCAGGTTTTCTTGGACTGAATCAGAATCACTTCAGATGTACTGTTTGTACAGAGATAATCTTATGAGAAGTCTGGTCTTTTGCAGGCAGAGATTGGCTGAATGCGGCTGCGGCTTGTCCTTTGGTGCAGGATTTGACAGGTTGGGTGGAGGGCAGAAAGGGCACACTTGCCATCACTTGCCTATAAGTCCCGCATTCAGACTTGTTTCTGTCCAAACAAAAAGCACTTGGCAAGGAATCCCACACGGACAATGCCACTTGTCACCACAACATGTTTAAAAAACACAAACTGCCAAACTGCAATGTTGTCGAAGCCCTTTGACAACTCTGTGAGGTGCTTTGTATACAGATCGCCGAAGTACCCATCGACCCGATCCTGAGAAATCCAGCACTGTCTGTAAGTTGCTGGAATGACCACACGAATGACCAAGCTAAGCTTGAACTGCAATAGTTCTGGATGGTGTGAATCTCACCCGAAGTTTCGATTAGTTTGAAAGGAGCAGCATGAAAAACTGATAGGCATGATAGACAACGATAGACAGATGATAGACATGATAGTTTTTGAAGAAATCGTTGAGGATACCACAATTTTTGTTCGTAAAGGGCCTGAGCCCAAGCCGCGGCTTGGAGACTCCCGTTGTACAGGATGCTCTCGCGGAAAACTACGGTGCGAGCAGCACTTCTGGGATGTGAAGAAAGCAACAGCAAACAAGTCAGAAGGGCTGCAACTGAAAAGATCCTTGACCATTTCGCAGATTTAGGCTAAGATTTTTCAGTCTTGACTCTGACTCTAATCTGACCTTAGAAGACACTAATTGCAAGTTTTGATATATATTAATATCATTTAATATCTAGCTTCAACATGCTTCAACACTCTTTCTTTTTGGCTCACAGGTGGTGCCACCTTGAACGGCTCTCCCCAAATAGAAGTCCGGCATGGCGAAGGACGGGTACGAGAAGCCGGCCTCCACTGGCCTTGCTGCCGGCCTGAACAAGGGTTTCATTGTCACCAGAAGGCCGTTGAAGACCAAGCCTTCCTACCGCAAGGGCAAGAAGGGT
>Ga0126342_10016628_pt1 | contig 12808 bp, 5 predicted proteins | sample Cyp1metagenome_FD_92528 | JGI IMG/M metagenome (GOLD analysis project Ga0126342, IMG submission 92528) | Coral microbial communities from Lord Howe Island, Old Settlement Bay, Australia - Cyphastrea 1 metagenome | ecosystem: Host-associated > Invertebrates > Cnidaria > Coral ...
GGGATGCTCATGTTGGTCTCTTTGAGTCGATCATCATTCGATTTCATGTCTGGTATTTTTGACTCAAGTTCCCAATTTTGATTTTCATACGCTTGCGGTGATTCGTTCACCCACCCTTTTAACTGTTGAAAAAGGAAAAGGAGAAGCCGGGAGCCGCTAGCAACAGCAAGGGAGATGTATCCTGTGACTAGCCGAGCCGCTAGTGACTATCCTGGTGGCCAGGTAGGGGGGCACCCTTCCGACCTGTGGGCTGCGACATCTTGAAACACCGGAGCTCTTCCTAGTTGCTGCTAGTTACTAGTTATTGTAGTTTTGGGTTTAGTTTGGTTTGTACTGTTTTCCAATGCCCTCACATGGCTAAGTACTTGTAGCGATCTGATAGTTCAGTTAATGATAATGATAATGAGTGCTGACTTGTTAGAACATGTTAGAACTGTCTCTAGCTGCTGTCATTGTAGCTGACTCTTTTCTCTAGCTGTAGCTGGACCCTAGCAGCTAGCGGCCCTAGCTGTCACCAGTGTTTTTTTTAATGTTGGGAACTGTTTGGACTGGAATTGCAATTCCTTTTTTGGGGGACGACTATTAAGACTCTATGCGACTATGACTATGACTAGTGACTCGTGACTAGGTGACTAGTTGACTAGTGACTAGCGACTAGTTCTAGTTGACTAGTTGACTAGTTGACTAATTCCATCCATGCTCCATTGAGGCACAGGATGGTGGCAACGCTTTTGGTGACCTGTTGGCTGGTGGCTGGTGCCTCTGACTTGTATTGAAGCCGGTCGACTTTCTTCAATGAAGAATTGCACCATCACAAGCACTGATCATTGATCCACATCAGAGTTTGAAATTCAAGGCCATGTTTTTTTCTTCAAGGTGACTTGTTAGAGAGTCATCTACGTTCAAGGTTCAGTAGATTTTAAAAAAGTGCATTGTATCAGCCTGAGTCTAATGTCTAAAAGTCTAAGTCTGTGATCACAAAAATTCACATCAACTGCTTGGCTTGGAGATTGTTCAAATGTTCACATCACCGCATGCCCGTTTCCATACCCAGCGCCTCAGCGAAAAGAGTATATTACTTGAAGCTCATGTCGGATATTGTTGTAGTTCACATCAGTCATCATCACTACTAAACTACTACAGTCACTACAGTTACAAGTCAATAAACAGATGCACAGTCCTATGATGCTGTAGACTGTATGACTATGACGTGACATGAGTATGATTATGATTGGACGATGAAACATAGCTACATAGTTTTAGTTACTGTACATAGTTACTATACCTCTTTACTACTCCTATAGTACTATAGTATTACTACAGCTGCTATAGACTATAGCTTTTGATACCCGATACCCTTTCACAGTTCATGTTTAAAACCGGTTGTGACTCCCTGACTACTGACTAATGACATTTGACAAATTACTTAGCAGAACCACATGTTCAGACAGTAGTAACTCAGTAGTAGTACAAATGAATTTAAACACTGAATGCAACGTTCGCAGGGTACTTGTAGCATAGATGCAGTTGATGAAAACGTATTTTTACTATTACTATACTATTACTTTTAAACTTACTATACTATACTATACTATACTATACTATGGATTGGTTGACTGACTACAGACAACTGACATTGACAAGAGCTTGCAGCCATGGACAAAGTCATTGTGGTGGCATGGGGCGCTGAGAAGAGCGATTATCCTGTTCCTGCAAACAGGTATTCTGGTGTGAAGGGGCACCAATGCATGCCTGGCTTCTTGAAGCGTTTCTTGGCGGAATGTTCTGTCTTTAGTTTGACTGCAGTGACTGGATGTTTTGGGTTTGATTGGATGCTTTGGTGGGCTTGAAGGAGTTGGGCACACTTGAGTTGTATTGTGTTTGTATTCTAACACATGTAACGGTTGAAACAAGCATGACGTTTGATGATAATGTTGGAGCTCTGTACTTGTTAGTTTTTTTGATGATTCATCCAGAATCTAGAATCTAGAATCTAAAATCTAAAACTCCCAGAAACTAGAACCTTAGAATCTTAGAATATAGAACCTAGAATCTAGAATCTTTTTATGAATCTACCTGATCTATAATAATTTATAATCTATCCAAACCTACCTATAAATCGATAGAATCCATATTCATAATCTATCAATCTATCTGAATCTATCTGAATCTATCTGAATCTATCTGAATCTATCTGAATCTATCTGAATCTATCTATCTGAATCCATCTATCTATCTATCTGTCTGTCTGTCTGTCTGTCTATCTATGAATCTATCTATGAATCTATCTATGAATCTATCTATCTATCTATCTATCTATCTCTATCCATCCATCCATCCATCCATCCATCCTCTATCTATCAATCAATTTATCAATCAATCTATCAATCAATCTATCTATTTATCAAAATTCAGAATCTACATCTGGTCAAGCCGAGTCTAGTTTCTAGTCTACAGTGGTCTAGTCTAAGTCTAATCTAAACTAATCGAATGTAATCTAATCTAATCTATCTTATCTACCTACCTATGTATCTATCTATCTATCTATCTATCTATATGTCTATCTATCTATCTATCTATCAATCTATCTATCTATTTATCTGCCTATCTATCTATCTATCTATTTATCTGCCTATCTATCTATCTATCTATCAATCGATCGATCGATCTATCTATCTATCTCTCTTTATCTATTTATCTATCTATCTGTCTGTCTGTCTATCTATCTGTCTATCTATCTATCTATCTATCTATCTATGTCTCTCTCTCTCTCTATCTATCTCTATCTGTTTGTCTGCCTGTCTATCTACCTTGCTATCTTTTTGTCTATCTATCTGTCTGTCTGTCTATCTGTCTGAATGATTTGTTTTTTTGATTCTAAGACTCTATGACTCCATGGGAATTTGACGCACTTGCACCACTAGTAACTAGTAATAGGTAAGAGGTTCAACTTCTATCCATAAAGACCAACCTTGGACATCCCACCATTGGATGATCTATAAACCTGTTCTGCTGTGAAACTGAGGAATATCCTGAAGCGACTCAGATTACCTACGATGTTCGCACTTTCTGGAATGATCCCACTCACTGTGGTGATTTGCCCTGCTGACACAGATTTTGGGGATGTGACTGCAAGGAATTCTCCAAACCCTTTTTCATGACCATGTTTTTTTTAAAATCCTAGGGTCAAGAGCAGAGCATAGGTCATAGGTCATAGGTCATAGGTTTTAAGCAGGGTTTGGAACCCCATTGATTTTGACACCCCCATTCAATGGAATTTTTTATCTAAGGAGACTAGTGACCAGTGACTAGTGTGACTAGTGACTAGTGATGAGAGACCCTCTATAGACTCTAGACTCTTGGACTCCAGGCGCTAGATAGTTGTTCTAGACTATGACTATTCTAGGTCCCAGACTCTAGATTATATGACATGATGGTTATGAAGAGTTGATGTCAAATATTTGTTTGACCTTCCTTTAATTTAAAAGGTTACGGGAGGTTACGGGAGGTTACGGGAGGTTACGGGAGGTTACGGGAGATTACGGGAGGTCTGTGTCTGTCTGTCTGTCTTTGTCTGTGTCTGTCTGTGTCTGTCTGTTTCTACATGCACCAAAATTAGCTATAGCTATATTGTAAAATTCAACATGGTTGCAAAGTTGTCCTGTTTAACTTTGGCGACTTTTGTAGCAGTGGACCTGTTTGGAAACATGGATGGACACCAAATATTAGAGTCTTATTAGAGTTTAGAGTTAGCAAGTTAGGGCTTTCGATATCGTGTGTGATCCATTGGTGCATGAAGATTACTAAGTCCCTTCACAATTTCACTAAATAAAGAAAAGCGCATGTCACCATTGACCAATGTTGACATGTGGAGCTGTATTGACTGACAATTTTGCTTTTGGTTTTACAGTACAGGGATCCAAGCCTTGGGTAAGTTGGGCTATGCCAGCTCAAGGCCCAGGAGGGGGTCTCCAAGGGACTTGGGGGGGCCATATTCTGATTGAAGAACTTGAATCAGCAGGACTTGTAAATTTCCACTTGGGTTGGTTCACCAAAAAAGGCCACCACAAGTCCACAAAAAGCAGTGTTTTCACTGCATTTTATGAAAGATTTTGGGACTTGTGGGGGCCTTTTTTGGGGGACCAACCCAAGTGGAAAATTAGCATGCAGGACTAATTAGCAGCTAGCAGCAGCTAGCAGTGAGCAGTCTTGATATGTGACTTAAGAAGCAAATCAGGGTCTCTAGACTCTAGACTCTAGACTCTAGAGATAAAGTTCCATGGAGGTCTCTGGAAACCATTCTCGGGAAGAAAAATGCCAAAAATCTGAGCCCTTCGCAAAGGGCTCAGATTTTTGGGCTCAGATTTTTGGTGTTTTTCTTATACTCTAGAGTAGAGAGTCTAGACTCTAGAGTCTCTAGAGTTCAGAGTCCGGAGTCTAGTTAAGTTACTAGTTCCTATTTACCTAGTTGCAGCTAGTTATTTTTATTACTAGCTACTAGTTACTATATAGAATATTGCTAGTTACTAGTTACTAGTTACTAGTTACTAGTTACTAGTTACTAGTTACTAGATTTACTAGTTACTAGATTTACTAGTTACTAGCTACTAGTTACTAGATTTACTAGTGACTAGTTACTAGATTTACTAGTTACTAGTTACTAGATTTACTAGATTTACTAGTTACTAGTTACTTACCAGTTACTAGTTACTAGTTACAGTTTACTAGCTTCTCCTTTACTAGTGACTGGTTTTACTAGTAACTAGTAACTAGTAACTAACTAGTAACTAGTAAGTAGTTAACTAGTTAACTAGTTTTACTAGTTACTAGTTACTAGTTACTGTTACTTGCTATATAGTTGGTGCCAATTTTCCACTTGTGTGGTGACTCCAATGAACTCTGGGACGAGACTCTAGGTCACTAGGTATGAGGAAATCTTGAACCGGCATTCATGTTGTTGGGATATTTTATTTATTCATTTGTGTTGATGGAACAGTTTTGCATCCTCAGCCTCTTGAGATATTTTGACACCAAGGAAATCCCTCTTCAGACTCAGCTAGCTTTAAACAGATTGCCAAGACCGACTCTTGCTTCCACGCCCTCTGCATGATCAGCGCGATTGTGTCGACGCATCTGCAGTATCATTCTGGCAAGGAGCTGGTTATTTCGGTGGTTTGTGTTTCGGCTGAAAACTCTGGGCCCTGGGCTGGACTGATGTTTGATTGGCAAGTACGGTAGTGATGATCTTGATATATTCAATTCAAGTCTTTCGATTAAATTCTATTTAATTAAATTCGATTATGATGATGATTATGACTATTGACTATTGACTGACTATTGTATAGTGACTTTTGGCTCTGATTAAAGTCGTTTATGATCAGATGATCAGATTGGCTTTTGAGAAGATTGGAATCTTATTGTGATTCCAGGCCCTCTAAAGACTCTAGAGTCTAGGCATAGGTGTAGGCCTGGGCCTGCCCCCAAGCGAATCTTTAAACTAAACTCAGGCTCAGACTGCTGACTGTACTGTTATGACTAATTTGTTCCAAACTTCATATGAGGTAGCAGGTAGGTTTAGGGTGATAACATATGGCATATGGCTTGGTTGCAGCTAGCGGCTAGCGGCTAGCTATGTCATATGATTTCCAGTTTCCACATGCCTTCCAATGAGGCTTGAGATTCTCCTTTGTGGACATTGGTGCACACATGTCCAGAAACCATCATAGGAACATAAAAACACATTTTTTGCAGAGACCGCCCTTCTGCTGAGGCACCAAGGGGTTCCATCGCAGTGCGACTCTTGCAATAGTTTCTGGAGTAGTTCTTGGGTGCAAGTATGTCATTCCGACGCACTTCGGGTTCCTTTGCACAAAGTTGTTTTTTCTCTTTGGTTTGATTCGATTCCACTCAAAACTATATTTCCTCTGAAAGGAGTCCTCATGATGAATAAGGACCTAAGCCTTTCACTAAACCCTTTCATCTTGAGTCACCCTTTCAAAAGATTTTTCTTTCAATTCCAAATCCTCTGACTCTAATGACTCTAATGACTTTAATGATGTCTTTTGGAGCGCATTTGAACTTTAAACTTTCAGCAATCAAGAGATTTGGTGATAGTTACTGAGTTATAGTAAATCATGGCCCCGACATGACCCAAAAACAAAGTGTTCATTTGGGTCCTAATGCCAAGGCCCAAATGAACACGCCGTTCTTGGCCCAACATGGGCTCAACACATATTATCTACTGTATCGTAAAGTTTGTTTGAAAGACCTGATAGATAGATTCATAGATACGAATAGAATCGAACAGGATAGAATAGATGGATAGATGGATGGATGGATAGATGGATAGATGGATAGATGGATAGATGGATAGATGGATAGATGGATAAGTGGATAGGTGGATAGATGGATAGATGGATAGATGGATAGATTCATGCATAGATGGATGGATGGATGGATGGATGGATGGATAGATAGATAGATAGATAGGATTAGATTGATTAGATTAGATTAGATTAGAATAGATTAGATTAGAATATATAGATTAGATTAGATTCGATTCAATTAGATTAGATTAGATAGATAGATAGGTTGGTTAGTTAGTTAGTTAGTTAGTTAGATAGATAGATAGAGAGATAGATAGATGATGCCATATAGACTCTAAGACATAGATTCTGATATCTGTATCTGACAGCTGCTAGCTGCTAGCTAGCTGATAGCTGCTAGATTGAGATAGATAGATTCATATAGATTTAGATGAGATAGATTCAGACATATTAAATTTGCAGATAGATAGATTGACATACAGATAGATTAAATGATTGGAAGATTGAAACTTAGCATTATCCAAAAAATGCAATGACATATATTTACTATTGATAAAACGAGTTCATCAGACATGTATTATTAATATGGTTTGTTCAGTTAACAATGATAAAGAACCTGTCTCAGGCTGGAGAACTTTGATGACCCGTTTGTGGGAGAGCTGCCACCGACGCTTCGGCTGGGCACGGAGACTTGGGATTGGATCGACCAGATGCGAATCTACGTCAAGAAGAAGCCTGCGGTGAAGGTCGAAGCCGAAGGATGCTCTTCCAAGGCCAAGGCCCCACCACCGGTTCGAGCTCCACCGGTTCGAGCTCCACCAGCTCCAGCAGTTCCAGCAGTTCCGGATCCAGCAGTTCCAGCAGTTCCGGATCCAGCAGCTCCAGCAGTTCCAGATCCAGCAGCTCCAGCAGTTCCAGATCCAGCAGCTCCAGCAGTTCCAGATCCAGCAGCTCCAGCAGTTCCAGATCCAGCAGCTCCAGCAGTTCCGGATCCAGCAGCTCCAGCAGTTCCAGATCCAGCAGCTCCAGCAGTTCCAGCTCAAGCTTCATCATTGAAGAGACAGAGAACTGAAGAGGGACCGGCTACGGCTACACGTGAAGATGCAAAGGCCATTCAGTGTCCAATCTTACTTTTTTCTTTTTTGGTTTGCGACAGTCTGATAATTTTTTTGATATTAAGTAACCCATATATCATTATAATCATAATTATAAATCATGATTCTTGTGACTGACTATATTACATATGACAATGTGACTGTGGCTAAGTCGGCTAAGCCACTATATAAGTGATTCATAACTAGTGGCTAGTGACTAGTGACCAATGAGTAGTGACTAGTGACTAGTGACACATTAGACAACAGCTAGCAGCTAGCAGCTAACAGTACCTAACAACTCTCATGCATGGCAACATGTGGAATTCTGGAAGGACTTGGACCCACAGGGATACCTCAAGACTTCACTTGTAAATCACTTGGCATGTGTATGTCATGTGTCAGACACATATTGACACATATGACATATGACATATGATATGACATAGGACATAGGATGCACACATGTATGTATATATATAGGCATATATATATAGGCATATATATATATGCATATATACGTATATAAAAAAACACATATGTATTTATATATTATACATAGAGATATTGATAGATAGATTCTACAGTCTAGAACCTAGTGAATCTAGTGTATTGAAACTAGCAGCCAGGCAGCTAGAGCTAGGATTTTGAATCAAAATGTGTTTGACAGACATATGAAATATTTCCCTATTATTTAATGATGCACACACACACAGACAGGCACATATGTTTTGATATTTCTTTCGCTATTGTATTCCATTATTTTTTCTATAAGTTCTTTTAGTCTCATTCTAGTAGCTAGTAATCTAGTTTAGTACTTTTTTAGTGAGTCAAAGTCAGTAATCACTAACAAGTCACTAGTCACCAGGCAGTAGTCAGTAGTCGTTAGCCACTAGCCGCTAGTCGCTAGTCACTAGTCACTAGCCTGAGGTAACTCAATCCAGTCAACTTTAACTTTAGGTACTCTCTAGACTCTAGACTCTAGTTAGTTTTGGTTTCTGGTTTTGTCGGTAAACTTTGTTATTATATTTTTACATGCTACAATGCTACAAATCATTCTTTGCCCCTACAATTGCCATGGGAAAAACTGTTATTGAAATCAATGAGGGTTTTCCAGAAAAGCCCAGGACCTAGAGAAATAACAACAGGTCAATATTTTGTGTGCCTTTGTTCACTCATGATGAGCCCTTCACTGTTTTCTACTGTTTGTTGAAATACTTTTTTCTTTGCCCCTTCAGGTGATTCTTCAGCGCTTGGCACCAGAGGTGTACCACTTCTTTGATGATTTGAAACCGGAGCTGGATGCTTCTGCTTGGTCTGGGCTGCTGTCCCTGTTTCAATACAATGAGATGGGGGCGCAGTTTGTGAGGGACTTTGGCTTCCAATGCATGAATGCCAATTTGTACAATAAGTGGATGAACCCATCATCCGTGGCAAAGAAACACGTTAAAGAGAAGTGGGAGGTCATTCGAGCTTGGCAGGCTTGGCAGGCTTGGCAGGGATGGTAAAAAAGGCGTGCAAACAGCTTTTCTGGTTTCTTTCTGGTAGGACCTGGTAGGGCCGGTAGATTCTAGATTCTGGATACTATGTTACTAGGATAATAGATACTGAATTGTAGATTGTAGATATTGAGATATATAATATAGAATATAGATTATAGATATTGATATTGATATTGCAGATTGAGCCTGACCTACCCTGGCCCTACCCCCTTAGAGTCTTTAGAGGTCCCTGTAACTTCAACTCGGCTCTGACTTTGCCAGGTGCAGACATCCTTTTTGTCATCTCGTCAGCATCCAAGTAACCAATGACACTGCAATGCAAGACACTGCAACAATTACAAAAACAATGACAATGCAACGCAAGACATGTTTCTGTCCTAATCCTAATCTATGCGAATCTATGCAGACATCACTCAACAACCAAGGCATTCTAATGTCCCAATGCAGTGACTGAATTCTGAATGTTGCCAAGTTGGCAAATGGCTGGAGACTGCTGAATGATTTGTGAAGGCTAAGCCGGCTAAGCCCTATCCGCTATGCCCTATGCCTAAAAGCTTAGCCTTTGGTCTTCTGAGTTTGCAGCATTGGTTGTCATGAACCACCAGCCAAGAGCATCCAGCACCTTAAATGAAGGGCATCTCAGTATCACAACAATTTTGAAGACAACAAAGAAATGATCATAGAAGCAGCATCCACTAGATTAGATGAGATTAGATTCAGTTTCGATGAGATTGATTAGATTAGCTTTGATTAGATTTGATGAGATCGATTGGATTTGATTTGATTGTATGAGATTGATTAGATTAGATTTGATTAGTGATTAGTGAGTGATTAGTGATTAGATCATTAGATTAGATTAGATTTCGATTCGATGAGGTTAAATTGGAATTAGATTCTTAGAATCGATAGATTTGATTGGAGATTTAGATGAAGACATGATCCTGTCAGTATCAGGTCTGATCATCATGTAGTGACATAGTGTAGTTGCGCCACACTGTGCATTAGATATTTAAAATTTATTGGTCGTGGATCACTAGTCACTAGTCACTAGTCCCACTTGCATGATTTTTGATGGAATTTTGAATAGTCAATAGTTTCTGTTTCATGTGATCCTCCAAGATGAACAATTTCTGCAAGGTCTGAGACTTCAAACCACTGCGACCCTCCAACTTCAAGCATGAGGCTCACCAAACACCAGAGTGTCTGAAAAGTATCAATCTTTACGCATGCACTTTGGCATTGGTCTATAGTCTATTGTTTAAAGTTTAGATTCTAGAGGCCCCAAGCCATGGCGGCTATGTCATGTTTGCCTTAAATCAATTGACTGCTTCACTGGCTTGTTGGTGCAGAACATTTTTGCTGGGCACTTGTTCTTGAGTAGCTTGGCTGCCCCAAGCAAACCTTGCCAGGCCTCTCCTTCAGCGCCAAGTGGCTCAGTGGTTGTACAGCTGAGCAGCTGTTGTAGCGTCCCTTGCACATTACTTTATCAGTGTATCTCTTAATGTGTGCAACTTCATTTGATCTGAATCTATATTTACATGACATAAATATGTATGTCAATGTATGTGTATAGTATATACCAAAATATTATATGTATGTATTGAATATTGAATATGAATATTGAACACTTTGGCGCTTGCAAAATTCGAAAAACCGATTGAATAGCTTCTCGTTAGAGTCAGTTTGTTACAGATCAGATGCATGAATGCTGAATGCAGCAAACCGAGTTTTTTCTTGCACAGTGACTAAAAAGCAAAGTCGAGCAGATTTAACAGCAGCAACTGCCTCAGTTCAGAGAGACTTGCACTGACTTGCACAGTTGTATTGCATTGCATTTTTTCTTCAGAGATTTGCGTGCTGAGACATAATATAGTCACATAGGGGTTTTATTGTAGAGGTCCTGTGTCCAAGACCTTGTTCAGTTCCCTGTCCTTGCCCTGCAGCTGATGCTACTTTGACTTAGCGGCCTTAGCGGCCTTAGCGGCTAGCAGCTTGCGACTCAGTGACATGTGTTCTTCTTATCTTCTCTCTTCCTTATGTGTCTGTATCGTCTGCTTTGTGGGGCATGGCCCTTTTAGGTCCTAGGTCCTAGGTCCTAGGTCAAGAGGTCACAAGTCACTAGTCACTAGTCACTAGTCAACAGCAAGTAAATGAACTTAACGAGTGTGCTTGCTGTCTCTGCATGTGCTTTAGTGTAGTGCTTCGAGTTCGCTAGCTGCTAGCCACTAGCCACTAGATGGTAACCGGCAGCCAAGACAAAAGTATGATTGGGATATGGGACTGGCCATAGCGGAGTATCAATAAGACAGTGACTATAATAATGGATTGTGACATGACCGACTATTACCATACAAATCTGAATCTTGAATCTACGGACACAGTATAAAGTTCCATGGAAGTCTCTGGAAATCATTTTCGAGGAGAAAATTGCAAAAAATCTGAGCCCTTCCTCGGATTTTGATGAATTTTTGGCCCAACATGACCCTTAAAGAGCAGACAGAGACCTCCATGGAAGCCTTATAAGGGTCACACCAAACCCTTTTCAGGAGTATCTCCGGCCATTTTGGGGGCTATGTTGAGCCATGTAGGGGCCAATGAGGGCCATGAGGGCGCCAAAATTTTGCGTCAAGAATTCGGGAATTTTCGACGTGAAAGATTGTACCAAAATAATCACCAAACTGGCCCCCAAATAGCCCAAAAATACCCCGAGATATTCCCCAAAAGGGTTTGGTGTGACCCCGGAGGTCTCTGGGTGCTCTCTAACGGTTATGTTGGGCCAAAAATTCATCAAAATCCGAGCCCTTCGCGAAGGGCTCAGATTTTTTGCAATTTTCTCCTCGAAAATGATTTCCAGAGACCTCCATGGAACCTTAAATGACACAGGACTCAACATGTGACATGAGACATGTGATTACAATTTTGTTGGCAGCTAACTGCTGCACAGACTAGTGACTAGTCGACTAGTGACTAGTGACGAATGACTACTGACTGGTGACTAGTGACATAGTGATTAGCACTGTTATAAATGCATGGCATATTGACATATTGTCGAAATATGTCAACGCGTGAAATAAATAAATCGAACATATGCATACAACAACCAGTCAGCATGTTGTTTGTTTGTCCTGGTGGTTGGCACAGATGACAAGGGGCAAAACAGAATAAGAATAAGGTTGAGATTCACCTTCACCTCGCTTGTGTTCAATCATGATGAAGCATATATTTTTTTACGCCTTCGAGTCTGTTGTTGCAGTGTTTGTCAAGTTAGCTGAGTTTTTTGATCATTGCGGTTCTTGCAGTTTTGGGTTTTGATCAGCTTCCTTGCGGCACTTGCGCTGTCATTGTTTACGCTGCCGACCATGCCTTCTCGACGCCAACGCGGTGGACGCAGTGGACGCAGTGGTGCCGGTCCTGCACCAGCATCATCGACCTCAACAACTCCTGGACAGGCACGGGTTTTCAAGACATCCACAACATGACATATCTGATACCTTGTATATATATATTATATATATATATATATGTATGTATAGATATAGATAGCAGATAGATAGTTGCTCATCCTCACTCAGAGTCACCCGAATACATCAAAAATTCTACTACCCGAATGTTACTGGTTGATTATGTCCCCGCATGTTTGACACTGAGGATGAGGTATTTTCAGGTTTGTAGGGTGACCACAAACTAGTGAAGTGATGACGTTGCCTATCACTATCAGATGATCACAAATTAACAGACAGAAACATGGTGGCTATCATCGTTATTGGTAAATTTGCCATTGGGTTGGCATTTGTTTCGGGTGTGCTTTATGAAAATTTATGGTTTCTGTTCGAGGTAATTTTAAGCCAACAGCTTTCCCAGAAACCACCAGGATATTTGGAAGTGGCTA
>Ga0126342_10016629_pt1 | contig 12807 bp, 9 predicted proteins | sample Cyp1metagenome_FD_92528 | JGI IMG/M metagenome (GOLD analysis project Ga0126342, IMG submission 92528) | Coral microbial communities from Lord Howe Island, Old Settlement Bay, Australia - Cyphastrea 1 metagenome | ecosystem: Host-associated > Invertebrates > Cnidaria > Coral ...
AGTCGACCTCCCCCCCCCCCTCCCCCCCCCACCCCTCCCCTCGTGTGCGCAGCATCCACCGCTTCTGCAAGTTCACATGAACGTTAACATCCCACCCCACCCCCCCACCCCATCGTATGTGGTTCCAGGAGCGGGGACGAGCCTATATATACATGTGTGTTTGCTGCGCAGTTTGCATGCCCCCAAAATAGCAGCAGGCTGCCTTCCATGCCTTCGGCCTTCCACACTCAGGAGCTCATGGCAGAGGTGACCCTGGCAGAGTTGCCCATCAGATGTCTCTGTGAGTTTTTGGGCACCTTTTTGCTGGTCTTCTCAGTTCCTTGGTAACTGGTGATCCTCCGGATCCACCGAATCCAGAAACAACTTGCGATCCAGGTTGGTTGGTTGAGAACAAAAACACGGGGAGAATCGGGGAGATGTTCTTAGAGATTGTGGGAAATGGGATGACTCACTATGACTTACAGCAAATTATATGGGTTATATGGGATGGTGTTGGAGAAGGGGTCAGATTTTGTGTTCAGATTGCGGTGGATGCTGCTAGAGTCACAGATGTTGCGAGATTGATTCTACAAGTCCTAAGGGAACTTGCACTGTAAAGACCAGCTGCTTATCAGTTTGGTACAAAGTGTTGTAGTGCAGCCTTCTGGTTGATCTTACTTTTCACTACTGGGTTTGTTACTTATGCTGTGCTAAGGATAAGGTTCCTTTAGCCGGGCAATTGAGTCAATCGACAAGTTGACTCGTTGCCATTGGGAACCATTGGAAAATTTCTGTGCATCACCACGACCAAAACGGCCATCGACCCCACACTTTTTTCCCCGTGGCCCACTTCCCCTCTCACACTTCTGAGTTCAAAACTCAGGTGAGTGGGTGCACGAGATAAGCACATAAGCACATATGGCAGAACGAACAGTTTCTCGTTTCTGTTGGTCACTTTAGATATTGTGTTTACTTCCTTATCTGCAATGATCTGAGGAGATTTCATCTTGGATGTCACAATCACCCAGCAGTTGTGGATGTTTCCCCAAATATCACTGGCATCAATTGGTTGATATCCCGGTCAAGCGGGAATGGCTCAAGCCTATAGCAACCCAGCCAAGAAACAGAAGAGAACAACCAATGAGTACTAAAATAGTGACAAAGGATGTTTACTGTATATAATTTTCAGGGCTTTAAGAGGCCTTTCCACTGAATAAACATGAATAAACGTGAATAAACTACAAAACACACCAAGGGCAGCGGCCCCCAACGACGTGACTGAGGTGATTTTCAGCAAGTTGACGGGGCATCCAATTTGGAGCGGTCTAGCCATAGCAGCAGTGCACATAGTCTTGCTGCAGCAGAGGCCTCAAGGAATGGCGTGGTGAATGGTCTGGGCAATACTTCTCTCATGGATAATGTGGTAGACCCATGTAAACCCAACAATGGACTATGCCAGTAGAGAATAGTAGATAGATGTAGATAATCATTTGGGTATCATTTTAGTTCATATTACAAAATCAAAAAAGAAATACAGCGATGAAGAAACGGTCTAGTCTATTGTATCTACGATAATCAGGTCTACCTCATTAGATGTTCATAGCCCAGGTCGATGGGAAAGATGGCATCGGGAATTTTCAATCCTGTATCTTGGCGACAGCCGGCCGAAGGACGAAGCTGTGCCAGTCGAGGAGTTTCAAAGTGTGAACCGTCATTTTTGGTTCCCTCGTGTTTTAAGGTGGTAAACCCAACAATATCAATAATAAACCATCCAATTAACCAACCATTCGTGGGTCATTTTAAATCATCCCAAAGAAGGCTATTTTTTCAATCAGTTATTGTGGCTGATCATTGTGCGCATCGATGACCTTAGGCCATGTCCGTCGCACTGGGAACGGTGAGAGTTCTTGGTGGCCCTGGTCTGCACTGCTCGCAGGCCATGGGGGGTGAAGATGCCCACAGATGTGTGGGTCGGAATCTTAGGAGTTGCGACTACTGGACTTCCCCCAAACAATTGGTCGCTACACCCAGGGAAAATCTTGGGGACTTTCAACATCATCCAAAACGGTCGTTGGTCGTCACCCGGTGATGTTCCATTGCAACAGCCATCACTATTCCCATCACCTCCATGAGAAATTGCAAAGCTGATATTCACATAAGTTAACACAGGCATGAATTCGATTGAATTCGGTCTATAGAGTCTATGCGAAAACAAGCAGTATACCCATGTATACCCCAAATCCACTGATGAAGCCCATCATTTTCCCATGATCTTCTCCATTGACATAGGATTCATAGGATGCCAAAGGTATGACACCCCCAGACCAGGTTTTAGCCATGGTGGTCGCCCAACTGCTTGGTGCCTTTACCGCAGCGCTGATGGCAACCCTTTCGACGCTCGTTGCAAATTGGCGTTGAACTTCTGCGCGAATGAAATTTTGAGACCAGAAAACTTCTAAAATGTTCAGAGAGATGTAGAGAATCAGAAATGGTTCAGCCATCCTCAGCTATTGGGCAGTTGGATGCTGATATTGCTTTGGATTTTTTTTGAACATGCTGAAGGCTGGGAAAGGAGCTGCCTGTTGGAGACTACATGGGGTACGGCCTGAATGCATTAGGCGGGAATGGATGGAATGGCAACTGTCAGTATCTGTCAGTGACTGTCACGGCCGTGAAGCCGCGCCGCTGCGCAGGTATTTGTGAGTTTGTTTACACCTGCATGATTTGCTTCGTGGCATTGAACGTTATGAGCCCTAAGAGACATGAGAAGGACATGCTGCGGCTCAAGGGGCTTGGTGGTTGGATGTTGTTGGTTTTATTTGAGGTCTAGATGCATTTGCCAGTTTACTGCAGATTTCTGAGCAAGCACTTGGAAACTTCAGCTCATTTGATTTTGGAGAACAACGCTGGTCCCATGAATGCAACTGACTGTCACCATGGACATCCCAAAGACATAGTCATGATTCCTTGCAATGTTTGGAACCTTCCGCACAGGAGAAGCTGGATTTCTATGCAGTGGCCATCGGTTTTGCGGTGCTGGCTGGTATATATGGAGGCCAACAGACGCTATTTAACCTTCACATACTTTTTGGGGATGCGACACGTGTATATCTTCAATATCGTTCAATTATCTATACATAAATATCATTTATCATTGTCATGTTTTTCAGACAGATAGGATACAATTCATCCCGTCCTTGGTCCATAGATGATGGGAGATGTTGATCAGCGGAATGCTGCTAGATGCAACCTGTGGGTGTTGCCATCTTCGAAGCAAAGCACATCATCATCGCTGCAACTCAAAAAGTGAAACGTGACTGGTTGAGCAACCGAACAGTCTTCAGGGTCAACAGCGATGATAAAACATGATAAGCCAATGACATTGGGGTTCCCATGGGTTCCCAATTTTGAGACAGCACAGAGGCAATATGTGTGGTGCGGTTTTCAACCCAGCAGTGGCATTGGCTCTGGACATCACAAGTCCAAGTTCCTCGGTGTCAATCGATATTATGAATATGTACAGCGACCCCGAAAGATAAACATGTATTTCCAGGATGGTATAGACGGTATAGATGCATTCAGACTATGCTGTATGTATCTGTATATGTCTATGTATATATATATATATACGATAATTACGATATACATGCTATAGAGACATTTCACTGGGATGGCAGGGAGACATCAGATAGCCGGCTCACAGGGCGATCAATACGACAATTGACAGCTTCAGAACCTGGAAGACTATAGTGACTATAGTACTAATTCATGCTCTGAAATTGTTAATGTGTTTTCCATGGTATGTCTGTGTGAAATCATGCAAGGCTACGGCTTCAACGGCGATGGGACATTCCTTAGTCTCTTCCACTTGTCGGCTGCGTACGTTGCGGCGCTGCTCTACTCCCAGGCAATACACACCCCAGATGGATCATCTGAGCGATGAGTAAGTCAGCAAAGGAACATATTTGAGACATTGAAACCTGGCTAGCAGTTCAGCTGATCGGATGAGAGGAGAGCATGGATCTCCACAGCGCCAGGTGCGTCCACAGGAGTTTAACAAGCCAAGAAGTGAAGGCCGTTTGCGTCGGGGATGCAACGGCTGTTTGGTTGAGGTCTACATGGCACATAAATCAGGCTGCCACAGTTCATCCCAAAAAATACCTAAGCTGGCTGGAAAATCTCCAGAAATAGATGCTTTCCTAAGGAGAGCTATTTATTGTTGGATGTTTTTTGGGGCCAGGTTTTGTTTTTTTGGGGGTTCCTGGTTCTCTGCTTTCCTTGCTTCTTTGCTTTTCCTGCTTCTCTGCTTCTCTGCTGTTTGTTTTCCCTGCTTCTTTGCTTTTTCTGCATTTCTGCTTTCCCTGCTTCTCTGTGTTTCTGCTTTTGTGCTTCTGTGCCTTTCTACTTCTACTATTCTACTTTTTCTTTTCTTCAGTCATGTCATGTGTCTTTGCTGCTCTACTTCCTGCTTCTCTGCTTCCTGTCTTTACTGTCTCTTTGTTTTCCATTTTCTTTGGTTTCTTCTCTCCTGTTTATATCCTAAATAAAACCCTAGAGAGACCCTAGGTGAAACCCAAAGAAACCCTAAAGAATTCCTGATAAGAAATACGGATAAGAAATCCTACATGAAACCCTAAAGGGACCATAAAGAAACCCTAAAGAAACCATGCATGAAGCCTTGAAGAAACCTTGAATCAAACCCTACATGACATAAAGGAAATCCTGATAAGAAACCCTTGCATGAAACCCTATATGAAACCCTAAATGAAACTCTAAAGAAACCCTAGATGAACCCCCCCTAAAGAACCCCCCTAAATGAAACCCTACATGAAAGCCTAAAGAAACCCTCAAGAAACCCACATGAACGTTGAAGTACCAAAATGTAGCAAATACCATGCAAATGAGAGGTTGAAGTGCCAAGATGTGGCAAATACCATGCCAAATGGAAGGCGAACATGGCCAAATGTAGCAAATAGCACGCAAAATGCAAAGTTACCATGCCCAAATGATGTAGCAAATACCATGCAAAATGACAGGTTCTAGTTCCAAACTGTTGCAAATACAAGGCAAATGGTACCAGGAAAGAAAGCCAAAAAAAAACTGACAAAAAAAAAAAAAACTATTCTGCACCCCTTTCCTAGTCAAAGCGAGGATTTCCCAGCCAATTCAGATCACCTGTGCCACCAGTGCTACCTGTGTCATCCTGGTGTGCCAGGCGGATACTTTGAGCGAGGCGTCAGCGAATGTGTCGGCTCCGTCCTGGTAGCGCCTTAGTCAAATGGTGATCAGATGGATGGGACACAAGTGCACAGGTACATACATAATACAGATACAACATGAATCAACATGATACAATATGATGAAACAGCACACATTTATTTCTTTGCGCGGCCTTCTCCTGCAAGTGAGGTACTAACTGCCAGTCTCAACTTCAGAAAGGGTACGATTGTTGGTCCTTTGAGTGTTGCTGCTGCCATGACGAGCATGGCCTTTGCTCTGGAGGATATCTCAGGTGGCGACTGGTACGAAACTTCTGAGCGAACCGGGGCAACCATCTAAAGCTAAAGTGTTTGGACCTGTCAAAAGATGTCAAAGGATTGTTATTTGTTCAGTCAAAGCATGCTTGTGCGAGTGGGAGTGTCTATGTTTGTGGTAGGGTAGAGAATTCGCCAAGAAAAAGCAATTTCAAACTGGTTGTATCAAACTTCCATTACCATCAAACCTGCTTTTCAAATTTGATATGTCTCCCGGCAGGTGGACACTTCAATCCGGCCATCACTTGCGCCCACGCTCGAGCTGGCTGGTCAGGTGCCGCTTGATCCTCAAAGCTTCAAGGATATTTAGGAATATTTAGGATATATCAATATATTAATTTATATATTATATATAAAATATATCTTAATATATTTAAACATAAAAATATATATTGATCTATTGATATATTTATAATTTATATATATATATATTATATATGTTATTAAATATATATATATATATATATAATATGTATTCACACCAGCCAGAGTAGTTTGATGAGGCGACCACAGCTGCTGATTTGAAAAGTGACCAACTGCCTCCAGGCCGATTTTCTTGGTATCGACACTGGCTGGCACAGATCTGCGGAGCTGGCATTGCTTCTTTATTGGTTCAGCTTGACACTTGGTTTGAAGCAGCTGTGACTGCTGCGCTTTTTCATCAAAACCAGTGGGACGAAACTGGGAATAACAGCTGTGTCGTATTGTGTCGTGCAATGGACCCCGGTCTGACAGTTTCCAAATTTCGTGCCTTGCCGCCTTGCCGCCTTGCCGCACTGTTCAGAATCTGTAGTTCTGGAATGTTCTGTTGATGCTTGTAGTTCCCTCAGCAGCCCTTGTGATGTAAACGTGGTACGCTGGGACATTTCACCTGTCATTATCGATGAGACTGGTGCGGTATAAATCAATTATAATCAATTACCATTCAACTATCATTAGCTTTGCAAAGTGGACTCGTAGGTTAACCACCTGCAACATTCAGGAAATCCCGCAGTTGGTTTTTCCGACAACCACGCAACTGAGACCCTACTGCAGCAGCGCTCCTTCGGGCCCAAGCTGCCATATGATTTGACACAGGCTCTAGTGTCTGAAGGGATTTTCACCTTTTTGCAGCTCGGTGATGTTGTTGATGGCTTTTGGAGGGAAGGGCCTAAAGAAAACATGGGGGTAACCCCTTTTTTGGAGTGGTACCCATTGAGCTGTTGATGCAGAAGATTGTTTTGTTTCAGTATGTTTCAGTAGGATGCATACAGCAACCCAGTTAGGGACCAAAAGTTGGAGTTCAAGGCAATTTCAGCAGCTCAAAGCTGTCAATTTGCATTTCTGGATGCAAAGGGGGCAGATTTGTTGGGTTTGACAGACGCCCTAACATCAAGGTTGTGCCTGGTCTCTTTGAGCGTGACAGTTTCCAGCAGAACCAAGGCGCGCACAAGGATACTCTGCTGACGATCATAACCTTATATAACCTTAATGAAATGAATTGCAACATCAATCACATCTAAGGTTGAATTGACCCTTTGAAAATCCTTTGAAAATCCTTTTAATATTGCAAGCTGCAGATAAATGCACCTCGGAGTAGGTCCCAAACATACCAGCACCACAAGCCTTCTCGGGGCAAAGCTGCAGAAGAGGACCAAACATTACTGTATCCAACAATACCATACAAAACCCAACATTTGTTGAAGGGTGACATGTCACCAGCACCCTAAACGTGTTTGAATCGAGTCCTGTGGCATGTTGGTTTCACCCAGAAGGCCTCCCAGTTCTTTGGCTTAGCCATTGGATCGTGCATGATCGCGGGGGGCTATGCAATCAGTTCCTCGCCAGCGAGCCACAGTTTTCCCAGTGCTATTGGATCGGGGATTCCACCGAACTTGGATGACCTTGGATGACTGTGATAAATTGGATATGATTTCCATATGATTTCCATTGATTTCCCATAAACATACCATGTGAACCTCGAATAAGATTCCGATAGTTTGATATGTTTGAACCCACTGCGGTGATAGCAATTTGCTTTCTTCGGGATTCTTTAGGGCAGGTACCTTTGTTCTGAGACGTTCTGAGGTTCTGAAAGGTGTTGGGCTGAACAACATGTTATAATAAGTTATATCAGTTATATCTATGGATTCTACGTAGGTATGACGATCCAAAAATAGATACTGGTACAAGATGGAAATAGATGACTCCCTTGATGCCGCCATGTAGGTGGCACTTTGAAACGCAATTATGGACTTAGGAGTGTTCCAAACTTGCATCAAGTTGATGAATAGATTGGTTTGATATTTTTCTTCACGGGTTTCTAGAGTGTCCTTCAGTGTCAGATCTTCCAAGCAAACTAGTCGCAATGTGACTCTGCATCCTAAAATATTTGAGTCATTTGAGATTGCCTGGTAAAGATCCACAGATGTGGGTATTTGTCTGAGTCATTCTGAGTCTAAACTTTGGAACAAACACAACTAACACAACTAGTACAACTAGGGATCAGTCATCGTTGGGTGTTTCAGTGATCGTCCCAGGCAGCGTATCTGGTGGTGCATTGAATCCTGTGATCGGATTGGGCTTAGCCTTGGCGGGTGGTGGCCTGCGAAATGCGCTCGCGCCATGGCTGGGAGATCCCCTAGGTCCTAGGTGTGGGAAACCTCTGGGAAGATTCGTTTTCATTGCCATTACCAGAGGATCCAGAGGCCAATCATGGTGAGTAAAAATTGAACGACAGTGAAATGGGATAAAGATGGATAAAGTGGGTAAGTACACCGTCCCAGTATAGAGTCTGTTCTGTTCAATTTTGAGATGTGCACATCATGAAGCCATTGAAACTACTTGTCCTTCCAATCAGTCCTGCAGGTTTAGCACCATACGGGCAATGCCGAAAACCTACAGCATCATACGCTACTGGTTGGTTTGTGCAACAATAGCCATCTGAAAGTAACAACAATAGTGATGACAAAAAATGATTAATAACATCCCCATCCTCTCAAAACCTCTCAATATATATTAATCATACGTATAGTTAATACATTGTTGGACCATGAACCCCTTCACGATCCCCGTATCATGCTCAAGAAACCAGCGAGCATTCTAAATGCAACTCCTGATGTTTCCTAACACTTGAATTGGTCCTGGTTGCGTCTGCACCAAGGCATATGCTACCATTCAAATTGCGTCAGCTGCTCTGGCTGCTGCCACCTTCAAGGCACGACGTTTCTCCTTCTTTTCGTCTCGAAAAGTTCGAAAATGCTAACTTATTGATCTTATTGCTACCTTGGCATGGCCCAAGTGACATCCAAAAACGAAATCAAGAGAGTACACTTGAGGTGTATAGAAGTGACATGATGCTTTGCAGCGATGCTCCGCGATGCAATCGGTTCCTATCTTTTTCTGAAGCATACCCCCTGCATGACAAGGCCTCTCTCCAAAACCAAAACCGTGATCTCAGTGATCTCATGAGAATCGATTGGCCCATATCTTGATAGCTTCTTGCTACAGTATGTATCTACATACACACACAGAGAATCACATAGACATGTTCATGCATTGCATAAAATACCCCACAAAAAGACCCTAGCCTTGGTTGAGGTCTAACCGTCTAACCCTTCAAACGATCCAGAGCCCTCCATTGCAGGTGCTGCACGGAGAAGCTGAGGTAAAACGTGTCTCGCTTCCTCCAAACTTCTCCAGCCCACAGATTTTGGCCCTTTTTTGGGGGAGGTTAATATAATAAAAATGGATATATTGGGATTAATGGGTATATACCAAGCATGGGGGCATTGCTGGGGATATATCCAACATTGACCAACTTGATATGATGATATATTTGGCTGTGTCGTAAAACTCCGAATGGCCATCTTCAAAGTCGGGGCCCATATGTTTTGGGGTTGTAGGCAGATATAGAAAGGAATTGTCATTCATGCGTTGATATAGTTGTTGGGTGCATGAATGGGATGGGTCAATGTTCACTAAGACTAAGAATTTGTAGGTGGATGATTTTATGTTAGGAATGTAAACCTCCATGGTATCAGGATTTGGAATCAGCTCCATACATTTAATATACTGTATGTGACTACATTTGCACAGTTGTCATAATACATCATTACCATGATGCGGTTGTATTGTTTGGCTTTGGTCCTCGATGTTTTTGGTGGCACTCAGCTGAGGAGAAAGTGAAATTGACGCCAGGGAGGAGCTCTGAAACTGGAGCTACAAGAGGTTTGATGTTACAATATGTTACAATAGAGATGGCAGGCGTGAGTTTCTTGAGAAAAATGGGCTGCATTGGTTGGGTTTCGCTGATGGAGAGACTGTTGACAGATTGATCATTTGCTCTAGCCAGCTTTGCCCAAACATTTCTGGGGCTAAATCAGAGAGTCATTCAGGGACCATTTAGAACAAGCAGCCTGTCACTGTAATTCCAAGCATATCAAAGCAGGTAAAAATAGCATGTTCAAACAGCAATCGGTGCAGAGGAGACAGCAGGCCCGGGTTTCCAGCGAGATCTTGTTGAAAGCTTCTATTTATACATATTTATATAAAACATATTTAAAAGATACAGATACCAAGCAGTTCCCGGTCTCAGTAAACGGTTGCTCCCTCCAGGATCCGTTTCTTTCGAAGAACGGCCCATGCAGTAACGGAGAAATTGCCAAATAGGGCACCATTGTTGCACTTGATGGATTTTCATGAACAAGTAAGTGGAATTCCAGTCTGAGATCGGTGGATGGATGAAGACTAAAATCGAATGGGGGGGAGCCGCGAGGGAAATTGATCATTTTATCTCTATTTGCCCAGTATCTACCCAGTTTGCCCCCCTTGCACCTAAGGGGTGTTGGGAGCAACCCTGCTGGATAGGGATAAACTAAAAAAACATGATAAAACATAGTAAAACTAGATCAAACCATCCAAGGTTGGTACCCACAGCCACTATTTGTGGACTGCTTGTTCTATTTCTTCGCCAGGCCACCTCCCGTTGCAGGCGTGGATGTTATCATATTCAGCAGATCCCATGGAAAAAACCGTGAACTGCTGACTTTCGGAGTGTACAATGATGAATATACATTGAATATACATTCATAAACTTTTCTGAACTTTCTCGCTTCGAATTCGCTTCGAGTCCCTGATTCTGCCAGGGTCAAACGCGCGACCCAAATCTGCGTTTGACTTTCAGCGCCGGGAGCGAGACACACAGCAGGCGGCGTTGATTGCGGTATCAACCTGCAGATCAGACTTAACTTGCTTAAGTGTTTCTGACTCGGTATCCGTATATCTCTATATATAGAGGTGAAGAGGATTATTATATTGGACTATGATATATTATATATTATGAATTTTGTTGGCCTGCTTGGACACATGCTGCAAGATGCATTTACAGCAAAGATATTGTGGAGCTGTTCTCACTTTAGCCAAGGGTATCTTTGAGTTTGGCCACACGGGTATGAAGGAAAGACAGCAGCGCTTCCTCACCTGAAGTGCCTTGACAGATGCCTTCCACACGTTTTGGTAACGGCCACGTCACAGCAGCTAATCACATAATGTATCAAGTGCCTTTTAGAGGTGCTCCAAAGTGCGCAAAGACGACCAAACAGACCAAACGACATTTTCGGGTTCCACAAAGTAAAAGTCACATAGCAGCCAGAGGTTTCCACAATTTTCAAATGTTTTCTAATGATTTTCTGGCTTTGCAATTGCCAGTCCCGACAGGCACAAGCGGATGATCTGCAAGAACTCAGACGGCAGCAGAAGGAGCGCGGATCAGCGAAGCCATGGCTCAAACAGCCTTCAGCTCCATAAAGGTTGCTGAAATCCAACAGCCACACCCAGCATCGCCAGACGTTGTCCTCTTGACTAAACAACATGAACAAACCTTGGTGAATGGCTCATTCATATTTAGCTATACATAGCTACAGTATGCTATCGCACAAATACAGATATAGAAGAATAGCGTGCTGATCCAGCTTAAGACTCTATGATTTGTTTGAGGGATATCGTCCAAGTTTTCCATGTCAATACAGAACTTCTTCGGGGAGCCATGGGTTTTAGTTCATGCTGTCAGTTGAGAGGAAGCATCATATTCTCAGGTGAGTGGCTTCAAGGGTCTTGTACTCTGCATCCCTGTTTCGATGTATTTTGAAATTTTGAAACATGGTCCTGTGATCTCCTCTGAACCTACGTAGATATATTATGATGATATATTATGATATATTCCTGATTTTCCTGGCAGGTTTCCAACAACCAGTTATGTGTTTTAAACTACTGCCTCGATGGAATAAAACATTTCAGGAGCGATACCAAACCGCTGGCCCGAAAGAAGGACAGGGGGTCCATCAGCCTTTGCTGATGGGCTTCCAATGGCTTTCCTATTTAGGGATCCAAATTTATGGGCAACCCAATGCCATAAACCATCAGAAACCATCATAAACCATCATAAACCATCATAAATCTACCGTTTGGAGATGGTTCATATGGTTCATGGATGTTAATGGTATTGGATTTACCACACATTCACATTGGGATGGGTTTTTGCCACCAGCTTTGTTGCTGGTCGCCAGGAACAGCAGAAGGGCCTGCAGTGCCGGAGACCCCAGGGTGACAAGAAGCGCCTGCGTTCGCATATAGCGGGAATCACGTCAAAGGCATGCTCTGAATAGAGCAAAATATGGTTCTTCTTTTTTTTTTTAGTGGTTTCTCCTGTGTAACTTATGCGAACCACAAGTTTTGTTTGACATATGACTTATATGTGACATATATTATATTATCAAATATATTATCATGATATATCCCTTCAACGATGAAAATTGCTGACGCTGCGACCTCCAGATGCCCTGGTTCCGTTGCTAGTCATGAGATTCTTCCTGCACAGCAGTTCTAGGCGCCAGTCGGGAGATTCTGGATGTTGCGTCCAGTGCCTTGATTTGAGACATGGCTGCGGCAGATACATGCAAATACCGCCACATGATCATCATGATGATGATGAGGATGATGATGATTATTATTATTAATTATTTATTATTATTATATATTATTATATATTATTATATATTATTATTATTATTTATTTATTAATAATATTATTATTATATATTATTTTATATTGTTATATAGTATTATTATTATTATCATTTATTTTTATTATTGTTATTATTATTATTATATTATTATTATTATATATTATTATATTTTATTATTAGTATTATTTATTATTATTATAAATTATCATTATTATTATAATATATTATTATATATTATTATATGTTATTATATATTATTATATATTATTATATATTATTATATATTATTA
>Ga0126342_10016630_pt1 | contig 12807 bp, 14 predicted proteins | sample Cyp1metagenome_FD_92528 | JGI IMG/M metagenome (GOLD analysis project Ga0126342, IMG submission 92528) | Coral microbial communities from Lord Howe Island, Old Settlement Bay, Australia - Cyphastrea 1 metagenome | ecosystem: Host-associated > Invertebrates > Cnidaria > Coral ...
ATGTAATATGAAAGAGTTCAAAGCGTAGCAACAAGAAAGTCTGAGATGTAATATGAAAGAGTTCAAAGCGTAGCAACAAGAAAGTCTGATATGTAATATGAAAGAGTTCAAAGCGTAGCAACCAGAAAGTCTGATATGTAATATGAAAGAGTTCAAAGCGTAGCAACCAGAAAGTCTGATATGTAATATGAAAGAGTTCAAAGCGTAGCAACAAGAAAGTCTGATATGTAATATGAAAGAGTTCAAAGCGTAGCAAGCAGAAAGTCTGATATGTAATTTGAAAGAGTTCAAAGCGTAGCAACAAGAAAGTCTGATATGTAATTTGAAAGAGTTCAAAGCGTAGCAACAAGAAAGTCTGATATGTAATATGAAAGAGTTCAAAGCGTAGCAGCAAGAAAGTCTGGGATGTTTTAGCCAAGAAACGTGCAGTAGCGTAGCATCGCGTAAGTGTGTAAATTGAAGAGAACGTGCAGTAGCGTAGCATCACGTCGTTGTGTAAATTGAAGAGAACGTGCAGTAGCGTAGCATCACGTCGTTGTGTAAATTGAAGAGAACGTGCAGTAGCGTAGCATCACGTAAGTGTGCAAGTCCAATGAACGTTAACATCCCCCCCCACCCCCCCACCCCCCCACCCGAAACCCCAGAGAAACATACAACAATTAAAAAAATCTGCACGACTACACGCGCGGTTTTCCCCCCGCTGGCATTCACGAGCATTTAATCCTTTCACCCTATTACTAAACGTCCCCCAAATACTAAAAACTAGGGTCCATCTCCAGTTTTGGAAAATTTCAGATTGGCCAATTTGAATTTTTATTGATCCCCTTTAGAAAACAATTTGAAAATAAACCTACCATTTGTGGGTTTTGCCCCCTAATACTAAAAACTAGTTAACGCCGGGGTGTTTATTATTAGGGTCCGTCCGATTTTTTTTTGTTTTTTTTATATTAGGGCTTTTAATTTCTTATTAGGGCCTGCTTCGAAAACCAATTTTTGGCAATATTTTAATTGCGTTATATAAGAAAAGTTAATTGATTTTGAAATCGGAACAAAACATATTATTAAGGATTTAATTTTATTAATAGGGTCCGCTTCGAAATCTAATTTTTGACAATGTTTTAATCGCGTTATATAAGGAAATTTAATTGATTTTGAAATCGGAAAAAAAATCATTAATAATGGTTTAATTTTAATTAATAGGGTCCGCTTCGAAATGCAATTTTTGGCAATATTTTAATTGCGTTATATAAGGAAATTTAATTAATTTTGAGATCGGTCATCAGGTCACCTGAGAAAGAAAAAAAGCGAAAAAAATGCGAAAAAAAAATGCGAAAAAAAAAGCGAAAAAAAAAAGCGAAAACAGAGCGAAAAAAAAGCGAAAATAAAAAAGTGAAAACAAATAGGTTGCTTTTTTTTCTTTTTTTTTGCTTTTTTCTAATTCAGGTTTGGATTGGGTTTTTCTTTTTTTGCTTTTGTTTTGCTCTTTTTTGCTTTTCTCTAATTGAGGTTTGGATTGGGTTTTGCTTCATTTTTGGATTGGTTTTCGCTTTTTTAATTTTTTGAAGACGTAGGCTTAAGGCATTTCACAATATTATTAAGGGTTTAATTTTATTAATAGGGATCCCTAATAATAAATACCCCCCTAATACTAAAAACTACCTGAGGTGTTTATTAATAGGGGGGGGGCGTTTAGTATTAGGGGGAAGGGATTACTGTGCATGGTTGCCATGTTCTTCCTTTATGAAATCTAAAGACTGCCCGTGACTTGAACCAACATCCCTCAAGCAGGAGATTGAGCCTCGGGTTCCGTGGCTTTTTGGTCCTTGAAACAGTAGATGGAGAAGCCCGTTGGGCACCAATCGACGAACTGCGCAGCTGACGTGAGGAAGACTAGAAAAATATTAATCAGTTGGGATCATTATTCCCAATATATGGAAAATAAAAAAATAAAAAATGTTCCAAACCACCAACCAGTTAACATATACCTGGCTTATCTGGCGATAACAGTTAAACCAACAATTGGTTTGTGGGACGATCACCAATATCTTTCCACAATGTAAGTCGTGCGCCCTGTCGTGCGCCCGTCAAGAGATTGGAAGAATGCCACAACATATGTTTCCCAGTTTTTCCAAATAAAAATGAACCAGTCAGAGTCCGACCTTCTTCATTGATGTGTTTGGATGTCTTTCTTCATGTTGTTTACTCTTTGGACCCAACAAGCAACCTTCCCAATCGTACCACTTCCACGTAGTCTGCCATGAAAACTGGGTGGAATGTACTGCATCTATTCATGAATTGGGCCCCATCAATTCGCTGTCAAAGGCCCCAGGTTTAGCGTTCTCAAAGGGTATTTACTATTATAATTATAACATAATCATTATCATGTGTAATCCATAGCAATTCTATATAAGACCATATGTGTGATGATGCAAATCCTGATTTTAAATAGGTGTTACCCTGTGGTAAACTAACATTTTGCTATGGAAAATCACCATTTTTAATGGCGGGTAAATCCACTATTTCTGTGGCCATTTTCAATAGCTATGTAAACGTTTACCAGAGGGTACAGGGATTGGACCATTTCCTGCCCAACATCTGTGGACCTGGTAGTCCCGGCAGGTCTTCAAGTCTGCGACCTGACGACGCTAGCGTTGACGGCTGTGCTCTTCGGCTGTGCTATGCACCCTCAAAATGGCTATGTGAATCGATTTAATCCCATCCCCCCAATATTAAACACCCCCTAAATGGTTCCAATTATGTTCAAATTCCCTACTAAACCATGGTTTCTAAGGTTTTTTTTATATTAGGGGATGAGATTATATAATCTGGAAAAGTCTGAACTAATCTGAACATCTGCTGAATCATCATTGACTTTAGAGGTGATTAATGGTAATTCGCCTACTTTCAGACAAACCCATATCATATATATCATATGCACCATGGTCGAGTTACATGGGGTGAAAGGACTTTGGTCATTGCACCATCACAAATGGTTGGTCACATTTGGATACATATGGTAGGTCACCCGATCTAGGATATAACCCCAAACAATCACCCAAAAAAAGAAGCGACAATAGCATGTGTCAACTTACAAAAACGTTGATTCAACACATTGACATTAACATCTAAAACCGGGCGGGAATTTGTCCAAAAAACTATCAGACTCTATGGACTCTATGGTTTTTGATTCAATGGAAGGATTTTTTTTTTCGGTCCCTGACATATAAAAACTGATGGTTAATTACTGTATTTCTACCATCCAAATTTTGGAGGTATTTGTATTGAAACATCCGCAGAAATAACCCGCAGAAATGGAGGTGCGAAACCTCCAGTGATGGCTGAACCATGATCAAACCAATGGTTGGATAGTCCTCCGAAAGGCAACATATACTAAAAACATGGTAAAACTATGTGAAACCACAAGGCAGTCATTGCCAGTCATTGATTTCAAGGGCATATGCGGCATATATGTATATATAATATATATACAATTATATACAATCAAATAAGCAATCTTCAACAGGGAACATCAGCCTGAGAGGTACCCATGACTGAAGTTGGAGGAAACACAAGTCATGGACCCAATTGGTAAACTGTCGGCCCTGTCGGCATTGGGAAATCTGAGCTGAATGGGTCGGTTGCGATCTATGCGCATGTGACTTCAACTGACAATGACCACGACAGTTTGCAGAGAAGATAATAACAAATTAACCTGCAGCAAACAAATTATCGGAAAAAAGGAAAAACAATTAACCAAATTAACAAGAACAGTAATGCATGTACCGTGTAACAGAATGTGTCATGGCTTGAATACAAACACTCCTGGTTGTTTGGGTCCATCATCCTCAATGAGGATGAGCAACAACCAGTGGGACTTACCTGCTATCAGACCAATTTAAGGAACAGAACATGCATAAAACCACCTATTTCTTCATCAATGGCACACAGATGCCACTAGCTGCATCTAGCAAGAGCTGATTGGAGTGTTCTCCTACGGAGGCCATCCTGCGTAGTCATCTATGTGTGTAAGCTTGCAGCAACCACCACATGACATCCTAAATATCAGCATTCAAGATGTAGATACCCTGCAAAGGCTAATGGTCTACGGTTTGAAATTTTATCGTTTACGTCTTTTATACAACCAAAATTGGATTGTTGCAGGTATAGATGCCGAACTGTGGCGGAAACCTCCGTTTGGACTGCCATCTTTTTTCGTTAGTCTTCTGCTTGATCAATAGGATTTCCCACATTGTGATAATCCCCAATAATCCCATCAGATTATACATGTAGTAATCCACCAAAAGTTTGAAAAGTCTTTCTCACCACTATTCTAGTGGGATTTTGCTTTTCCATATTTTTTGGGGCTTACTATAAAATGATACTATAACCACATATCTTCACTCAACAGGGATGTCTTGCAGCCACTGGCCCGAGGGACGCGAGACACGGCACTCGACAACTCGACACCACGGCAGAACATGGAGTAGGCCTTGACGGCATTGCGGGTCGGGACTTGCGGGGCCAGCAGAAATGGTTATTGTTTTCCCCAACAAGTATCAACAAATTTGAAGTCTGATGAGAATTACAGTAATCGGGATTTACAAACCATTGTACCCTCTGATAATTTAACATAGCTATTGAAAATGACCATATATAGTGGATTTTCCCATTAACAATGGTGATTTTCCATAGCTATGTTAAATTACCAGAGGGTATGCCATATCATAGGATGTAATGGGGATAAAGTTGCCCTCATGGCTGGGAATTTCCCGAACTAAATGGAGGTTAGTTAAGCTGTGTTTATTTCATGCATAAATGGGACATGTTCCATTGCTGTGTTAGTTTACCGGAGGGTCTCGCCCAAAATTTGCATGTCCGGATAAAATGCTGATATACCATGACGGAAGTACAGTACCCTTTCTTGCCTCAGTTTTCGACAAACCCATTTTCGTAGACCCTCAACAGACCCTTCAATTTGATCTGCTTGGTGGTTTCAACCATCTTGAAACATATGAAAGTCAATGGGAAGGATTATCCCATATATATCCATATATTATGGAAAATACAATTCATGTTTGAAACCACCAACCAGTGATGGATGTTCATCCTCCAAAAATAACCACCGGTCACAATCCACGGAATGGGAGCTGGAGTCGACTCCTGGGTAAAGTCTAACTCGCTAACCATCTGGGACCATCTGGGGATAGTTAAGCCTTACTATAGGGATAACCGGATAACTATTATTCCAGGGAGAACAGTGAGGTCATTATAAAATTTACCCAGAATGTGTAGTCTGGAATGGGCTGGGTAGTCCAACATCATGTTCGTGGTGATCTTCATATCAGCCCCAACTCCAAATATAAGCACATACATAATTCAAGTCTAACTGACAAATGCGAGTGATATCATGCGAGATCAATATGATATATATATATATATATATACACGTATACACCATATATTCATTGAACATTTATAAATGTAATAAAACATTAATTAAGTAAAATAGATCAAAGCTTCAACCGCACCAATGGGTCAACACTTCCTTTCACCACAGCAGACTCGCCCTTTGATCTAACCCTGTCGTCGCTGACCGTTTTTTTCGTCAAGAGGCAATAATCTTCTCGGAATTATGTTCTCCAAAGCCATTGCACAGGTATCCCTGGCAGCGGGATTTTATGGAATTTTATTCTGTGACCATGAGACTAAAAATAGACTAAAGGAAAGAGCCTGACAATCAGCTTCGGGTTTGTCTGAAAATAAGGTATCTCAAAATCGAATGGTTTAGGAACATTTTCCCATTTAAAATATACACCACTTTCAGACAAACCCAAATGGCTAGCGACCGTCGTACATCCCATTAGTTAGTGGTTTCGCCCCCCTTGAAAGCTCGTGTGTGTATTGATGTCAATTGAGATCATTATCTTGGGTAGGGATGGAAATTAGCACTTGAAATTTCCAACCAACACCCAGTTCTTTGGTTGATAACATACCCATAAAACCTCCATTGCTGCTGATGAAGTCGCTGTTTTTTGCTGGTTGTCACTTCTTCCCTGGGAAGTCTGTGTGGTGGATCAGTGGATAGCCACCTTGAAATACTGTATCCTTGAGGCATTGTTTACTGTACCCAGTATGCGTTAAAAATGGGTACAGTAGCTCAGCAAATCAGGGTCGGTGAACTATGTCATAGGTGTGGTTTGATATTGCTTGAGATCACGCTTTATACTGTCCATGTTGTGCAAGATTCTGAAGAATGTTTGAACTGGATATCATAGTACAAGTCCTCTCCCCGCGCAGAAGGCGCCAACAAAACAATCAATATGTGCTTGCCAATCTTACCATTTCATGCGAATTCGATAGCAGAAAAGATCGTCATCGCTGAACCACGCCCGAACAACCAACATCCATCACTGGTCGGAGGTTTCAATCTAATTAAAAGATATTAAAACATATCATATCAATCATCATCCAAAGGAGTGGTTTGTTTTGGACTCTGGAAACAATTCTAAAATCACCCAGCCCTCCCTGCGGTGCCGCTTATTGGCGCACCCGTTTCAGCGCATGCTGACAGGCATCCGCGCCCTTTTCTTGTCCAGGTTTGCCCACGGCAAAGTCTTCCATGCCCTGGTCGTCCCCCAAACTCCACTCTGGTTGGTGGTTTCAACCCCTGTGAAAAATATGAGTCAGTTGGGATTATTATTTCCAACTGAATGGAAAGTCATAAAATAAAAAAGTTCCAAACCATCAAACAGCCACAGTTTCTCTCAGTTTCCCAATCTCTTTTCTCAGTTTCCGAGGTCCTTTTTCCGCACCTTGGCAGTGAGGCCTCCCAAGGATGGCAGCATGTACTTGATGCGAGGATAACCTCAGCGCGGCTCGGCGTTTTTCACTGGACGTGTCCAGTTCATGGGTTGGAGAGCAAGAAAAAAAACACAGAACTTCAGCCAATAGATGTCAAAAAGAATATAGAATTGAGAACTAAACAACAAGAGTTGTACTAAAATGTATACTAAATATCAACACGTGTTTTTGTGTATCAGCACAATTCTGGCGAATGGAAAAATGGATGATGGTCACAACCGGATCTGAGAAATAAATACCAATTCACTACCCTGACTTCAGACCGTAAGAGGTGGCCCTCTATTCTTCATCATCCATCATTTCAAAGTATATCAAATCGCGTTCATACCACCATGCTTTATCATGTTTTTTCAAAGTTCAAAGCAACTTAAAAACAGCAAGTGGATAGACCCAGCAAATACCCTCTGGTTATTTAACATAGCCATGGAAAATCACCATTTTCAATAGGTAAACCATCTATAAATGGGCCATTTCCCATGGCTATGTTAAATAGCCAGAGGGTAAATCAAATATAATTATCCGGAGGATTTCCAAGCACCCAGGTACTGCAGAGGTTTGTGGCAATGGCTTGCATGGAGGCGCTGCGCATGCCTTGTTTGTTTTTGTTGTTTGTGAAGGAGTGGCTTGAGGGATCAGGGGGAAATCTTGCCGAAATTATGATAAATCGGTGTATACATATTTTATACATATACTAGTCATATATTGACTATAAATGATTGCTGGATTATGAATAATATGTGGATTATATATTGATGATTGATTGAGAATAAGTGGCTTCTTATGGACCACTCACAATAATACTAACGATTGTGAGAATTGCTCATTGTTGAGATGTCATAGCTCATGAATGTTAAGTACCCCTATGATCATTAAGGACTGACAATAAACATAGGTAATCGTAGGGGTACTCATCACAGTCATGCGTACTAATCATAGCTATTCAGAGCTAATCAATGCTAATCATAGCTAATCAACGACTAGTGATGGATTGATAAACCTATGATTGATGAAGTGCTTGATAGTGCTGAACTACTAGCAGATGCAAACCCCTCCTGGGAATGATATGTGTTTCCCTATTGAGGGACTAGCGACATGATAAGAAATCATTGATGGATGATTGATGGTTTTAATGAATGCTATGGATCACAAGTACCATTATGGATTACCATTACCATATGATGTACTGTATATGAAATCAATAATCGGATTACCATTATATATGAATAGCATTATTGGATTCCCATTACCAACAAACCACTATTGGTTTAGCATTATAACATACCATCTGGCTATTTAACATAGCCATGGAAAATGGCCCATAGAAATAGATGGTTTACCCATTGAAAAATGGTGATTTTCCATGGCTACGTTAAATAACCAGATGGTAATAACTATTAATGATCATGAAATCAGTCATGGATCATGAAATGGATCGATGCTATGGGTGCCTTCACCCTTCACCATCTTTGGTGGTGATCCCCATGACATGTTTGGAGTAATCCTCACCCAGCGTTTACGTAACTTGACATGATTGGGTTGGTTCCTAGAATTGACCCAACTAGAATTAGGTCTAATTGTTGAAGTTATTTTGGTTGTTAATTCACAATATCAACCATATCAATTATGGCTATTATGGTTGATATAATTGTGAATGATCCAACTTTTTCAGGTTGTTAAAATTAACCAAACTGACGTTGACATGTTGTACTTGCTTTCCAGCTGCTGAAACGTTGAGGTACTGACTACATGGATGACATTTGAATGCCGGGGCGTTGACTCACAACCCATAGATGCCATAGTATATGAAGGTTGGGGTTGGGGAGGACAAACTTATCAGATATGTTGGAAGAGAACTGCTTTTTTTACATCATCTCATGTGAAACAATCACACGTGTGGAACAAACATAAATGATCAATGGATTATTTTTTATGGGTTGATGAGTTGATGATGACCCATGATTCCTATGGACCCTCCTTCAGAATCTCCAAGAGTCAGTCACATGGCATAAATTGCAGCCCATCGATTTTTTCGATGGATGTACCCTCTGGTAAACTAACATAACTATGGAAAATCACCATATTTAATGGGAAAATCTCACTATAAATGGCCATTTTTAATAGCTATGTCACAAATTACCAGAGGGTATTCATCAACCAGCTTTTTGTGCCCAGGATGGCCATCCCCGGGCCTGTGCTCGCTGAAACCACTCGGTTGAACCTGCGCTGCAAATGACTGGAGTTATCCATGGCCGAGGGCACACATACTCTGAGGAAAAAAGTCCTGAATGTAACATGCTCCATCAGACATAGAATATATATGAATATATAAGAACATCTAAGCTATATGGGCCAAAAACTGAATGTAAAAACTGGCCAAAAATTCACTGCGACTCTCCTACCAAACTCAAAAATATTCGGCCAGGTGAATAGTTACCTGAACATCTCAAGGGCTCAGGACTCTCAGGTAAAAACACATGGTGTTATTGAACATGCCTCCTGAATGCAAATTGATGATGTGCCCTGCCAAATTGTGATTCTTCGGCTAGCCAGCGTACGTTACGAGAAATTATGTATATCAAAGCATAATACAATAGCCACATAATTCCGCATATCATTGGTAACTCTAGCTAACAGGCCAGGCAAAACAAGACTGTAATCCTAGAAATGAAGTTGGTGTTCTGAAACATTAGTCATTAGTCAGTTGGGATGATGACATTCCCAACTAATATGGGATCCATATGGATCCAAACCACCAACCAGCCATGATCAAAAATGAACATAACATCATGATATCATTCCCATTCCCATGAGTAGATCCCTTCCCGGCAGAAACGAAAAAGCTCATGAGGGCCAACTGTTGACCAGTCGCTTTACCCATCGATTTCTGGATGGGTCAATCCCTTGAACCGAACCGTGATCGGTCACAGATGGATGAAGATGTGATAAACCTTATCCACTATCAGGATCTATGAGGTGGTATCGTCCCCCATTGTTGTTGCCACCAATACTACCCAGAAAAGGAATCTCAGAAGGGAAATTCCACCATGTTTATCCATTTTTGTTTAGCATCTCCTTGGGTTTACCCACGAGTTTTCCATCTATGTTGGTTTGCTGGAGGCTTGAATCCCTGTTTGTGTGCGTTGGATCACATATTCGCGTGACTTAAATCACAATTGCTGTTGATGAATTTCTCATGTTCTTTGTTAACTCGTTGTTGGTCTACCATGTCTACCCATTCGGGAAACCTTTCTTTTTTTTGGCTGGCATCCAGTGGATTTCCCCAATGAATCTCCCTTTTCGCCGTCCATGATTTGTTTGATCCCCACAACTTTGTTGGCTTATATCCCAATGAAATAGCACTGAACCATGAAACAACATCAAATGCTAGTAATTAATCCTCATTACCCTCTGGTAATTTAACATAGCTATTGAAAATGGCCATTAATAGTGGATTTTTCCATTGAAAATGGTGATGTTCCATAGTTATGTAACAAATTACCAGAGGGTAACAATATTGATCCACCTGTTGGTTCACCCCACCCATGGTTAACCCCATCCACCAACCTTGCCTCATCGGTCCGGTGATTCCGCTTAGCAGCCGTGCCAGAAGACCGTTCAACGTGACGTCGTCTGAGGCGAACCGTGGCAATGATGGTATGGTAGCTGGGGGGTATGGGGAGGTAGGGAATGAAACATGGGGTAGGGGGGGGTATGGGGGGGTAGGTTTTACCTCTCATTTGTTTTTTTTGACGATCAATGCATTGTCTCTCTCTCTCTCTATCAGCTATCACATGCTTTAACGTTAATCTAGTTGTAGATACAGTTTTTTTTTCACCATCAAAATGTGTGTTCAATCATTCTGATGTGTTTTACCTATAACAATGTTTTTTTTCCGCTATCAACACGCGTTCAAGTATCAAAATGGTTACGCCTGTGTGTGTGTGTTATCTGCGAAAAATGAATAAACATGGTGGACTGAACGAACAAAAAGATCAAAGTGGGAAATCGACCGGCATGTAGCGATAGATTACAGCAGACAATACTTGTTCAGCCAAACTCCGGAAGAATCAGGTCGCAAACAGCCCCATAACTTCAGTTCCCCCTTTTGCGTTTTCCAGTAAATAGATGCAAATAGACTGAATAGACCGTTGATATCCGTTGATGATATTTGATGATCAATCACCTCATCACAATTTTGTCTCATTAGACTGAATAGATCTGAATAGACAGTTGATGATCAATCATATCATCAAAAAACAGCGTTGTCTCTTCATTTCACCTCACATTTTTGGTCACTTTTGAGTGGGATTTTCTATGATTTTCGACACTTTTTGGTCACTTCCTAGCGACAATTTCTTCCCAGTTCCGACGTCCGCGACGTCCGCTTTCCTCCTTCGAGGCCCGACCTGGTGAGCTGATGCCCAGGCCATTGACCTTTCCAGAGGCCATCTTCTTCAGCGACTTCCTGAGGCAGGAAGTGTCACAAACTTCCGCTGAAGCGGAAAAGATAAATCATGATTAATCATGAAGAATCATTATATATAATGTCATATATGCCTATATATATATTATTTATTCATATATATATATATGCATAGTGTATATATATATATAGATATATACATATCAATATCAATCATGAATACAATAACCATTATATTAGAATATATTAAATGATTCATTCAATCATATTAATCCATATGAATCCATTCATCATCCAAGCCAGAACCATCAAAAGATAGCCCATCCCTCACCAAGCACTGGCCAGAATCCCATGCAGGCTATTCCAACATTCATGTTGAATGGACACTTTGGAAGTTGCAAGACTTTATGGATACATCTGGGTAAATTGACTAATCATTCACTCAACTGAAACATACAAGGCCAGCTATGCAGCTATGGGGATGATTCCGATTCCCCTATATTTACTCACCATAATTAAACCAGATACACGGCACATCGCGAATCAACATAGAACCTGGCTGAATACTCTTACTGCCACTTGCCTGCAAATCCTGCAAGCCCTATAGAACCGAGGGAAGTGTTGCTCATGCCTGGTTTGCACCTGAAAAACTTGTGGTTCATCATAATTTTCACCTGTTTTCCTGGTCATTTTCCCAATCTTGGGCTGCCATGTGGTCTCCTGTCATAGAAACTCACGATGTCCGTGTACCTCAGTGTCATCAAAGGTGGCGAACCATGGAAGAACAACGGTATGGACGTTTATAGCCGAGAACATCATGGAACCGAGGGATTTCCCAGCAAATCTCCATCATGTGGCAACTCACACCACAGCAAACCATGGGAATCATGTGACATATATATATATATATGAAATTGTCTGAAACAAGGGCATACACAATCATACACAATCATAGAATTCTAGTGGCAATGGTTTATTAGTGGGCTTACCACATTGGCTACAATTCGCCACAATTCGCCGAGAGCCAACTTCTCATCCCAAGTTGACCAAAAGGTTCAAGGGGCCAACTATTTGGTTGAATAATTTGCATTGCATTCCCTAAAATACAATGCTCACCTTTGGAAGTCTCCTCCCCATGAAATAATCCCTTTGGGATTGTGAAACTTACTAAGTTTACTCTTTCTTCTCATTTTTTTTAAGTATTTCAAGATATTTCAAGTCTCTGGAAGAAATGCCATGAACTTTTGTGAGGTAAACCCCCTCCTGCATGGCATCCCAGGTGCTCCATGAGACCTTCGTGCAGGAGGAATCCGACCTTCGCGTCCTCCTCGCTCACGTCGCCTGTTTCAGGTATCTCTATATATATTTCTATATATAGTATCTAGTGTATTATATATATATATATTATATAATTATATATATACTGTACCATGTAATGTGTATATCATATCATTACAAAATATTATATGTATATATATATATATCACATATAATCATATAATATATATATATATATAATCATA
>Ga0126342_10016631_pt1 | contig 12807 bp, 9 predicted proteins | sample Cyp1metagenome_FD_92528 | JGI IMG/M metagenome (GOLD analysis project Ga0126342, IMG submission 92528) | Coral microbial communities from Lord Howe Island, Old Settlement Bay, Australia - Cyphastrea 1 metagenome | ecosystem: Host-associated > Invertebrates > Cnidaria > Coral ...
CAATAAGAAGGTTTATGACTACAAATGGTAGATTCATGTAGGTGAAGTTCAGCGTGCCTATGCGTTTTGTGGTCTTACAATAAGCAATGATCCAATGGAATAATAATATCATATATATCCTTTATACACACTTCCCCACGGCACACCGACCTGAGACAACTTCAGGGGAGCCGAGACAAGAAACAACATGAACCCAGTATCACATATCCACACTATACCCGATGAAATTAGGGTGTACCAACAAAAAATTGTGATTTTCAAGTAACCGACATGAACCAGAAAGCGACATGAACCAGTTGATGGTTGGGTCCAACATGGTCCAACAATCTGGGGCTCCCAGGTTGGGCTGGAAACTCACGAAGCATATAATGCAACCAAAGAGCAGTTGACACTGCTGAATCTGAAAACAGCCCCCTCAAACAAAAATGCGAAACCCAAAAAAAAACTCTGCCCAAGATTGTCCAAGTCTTTCCCCTTTTAATTGGCGAATGTTTTGCAAAATCAGGCCATGCCCAGCTTCTCCACTTCCCTACGGCTCTCCACCAGCTCCGACAGCAGCTGCTGTTCCCGCAGCCGAAACGCCGCGGCCTGCGCCTCGCTGGGCGCCGAGGTCTCCACCTCGCTGCTGCCAGCGCTGCCGGCGCTGGCCGTGGCGCCATCGTGGCCGTGTGGCAGGCGATCGGATCCTGGCGGCGCCATCGTGGTCGAACTTCCCAAAGGATTTGGGCAATGGATCCATGATGATCCATGGAATTCTTGGATTTTTTGGGAATTTCGCCATAGATTCGGGGTTCAAAGATCGATTTTTGGGGGTGTAGAACTGTAGAAACACAAAGATTTGGGACATTGAGCAAAATCAACGAAGACAATGTATGGGTATTTCTCTGAAGAACATATAAGCGGATTGGTTTTTCATTGAATTTCCGAACTGCCAGTCATGTCAGATCATGTCAGTAGCCATTCTCAAACACCCCCATCGTGGTGGGGTTGGGTGGCTTGAAGCACCTAAGCACCAACGAAAAATCGGAGCCAACTGGATTTTCAAATCTGCCAAGATCTTCCAAAAATAAGAAGCGGGAAACATATGGAAACATGCTAATAATTCCAGACCTTGGACGTTCGGTGAAAGCCAATCACAAACTGACTGGTGGAAATTGCCCAAAGAGATTTCTTTCCATAGGTGGTCCAAAGTGGTTGCGTGTTTGCCGCATCCTGGAGACTCCCCATCTTGCTCACTGCGATTGGAGATGGGGCTGGCCTCACCTTAGATGTGTTTTGTGCGACTTGTGCGGAAGGCGGGAAAACCCACAAAAGTTGTCAAAAGCTCCAAGCTGGACAACTTCCATGAACATCATGAACATCCTGAACATCCAGATTTCATTCTCTCCAACTCAGCCAAGTGGCCAAGCATTCTGGGTCTCAAAGGTGACATGACATCGTCCCAGCTCTGGCCGCTCTCCCCAGGTCGTGTCAGTGGCTTCCCGGCCCGGAACTTGGCAGGACGCCAATCACGGCTCTGCAGGCGCCGCAGCTGCTCGTCCATGCGAGCGATGCGCCTGGCTTGGGACATCTTGGAATCCAAGCCCAGGAATCCCCACATGCTCATGGGAAATCATGGGAAATATATACGGAAATCATAGGAATCATTCCATTTTGATGAGGGTCTAGACTAGCTGCGGAAGCCTAGCGCAGGAAAACTGATACTATGATGACACCGTAAAATGGTGGTATAAAGGGGGGTTCTACGGTCTCAGTCTCATACCAAAAATTGGAGACCTTGCCCAAAAATGTGAATGATCTACCAATCTACATCAAATCTATATATGATCATCCATGATCTACCGTAATTGCCCCTCTCCCGATCCCAGCCTGTTGAACACATCGGTTTCCTCTTGGGATCCTCCCACCATCCGGCCCTTCAGCAACGGCATGGCGCATGGCGGCCAACCGCTAGGGGCTTCAAGCGAACATTGATGGTTCTTTGATGGTTAAAACTATAGGAGTTGGCTGGCTATCACATTATGTGGGCACGGTTGGCTTTGGAGTGGGTTCGAGCCCAACATAATTCCGCGATATTACGCATGAATGGTTTGTGCATGAATTACGTCTTCATCTTTTCTCACTGCCTTCGGGTAGCTATGATCTGACGCAAATGTATGCCACATATTGCCACACATATACTTATCATAAGGTTCTCATTCTGGAGGCTGAGGCATTGGCCTTCAAATCACGCAGTAGCGTTGCATCACTTTCAACCATCTTTATGTCAACACATGGCGATCCAACCCCAACTTGAGCCAAAGGTTTCGGACACAGCCCCTTGTGGCTGCGCAGCTCTCATTGAGGCCAAACTTGTCAGAAAACGATTTATATGAATCCATCAGTCCTCCCAACACAAACACACCGGTCTCGTGATGTCTCATGTCAGAATCTGCCAGTCGAATTGTTGTTGTCAATGGTTCTGATTTTTTTGATGCCTAAGAGTCCAAACAAACTTTACCCTCTGGTAAACTAACATAGCTATTGAAAATGGCCATGAAAATAGTGGATTTTCCCATTAAAAATGGTGATGTTCCATAGTTATGTTAGTTTACCAGAGGGTATCTTCAAACAGATCATCCCCAATGCTGCCCAGTTTAAAGTGTCTGGCTATGTCTGGCTCCTCCATCCTGGTCCGCAATTGATGTGCTTCCAAGCGGAGCTTCTCGGCATCGCCTCATCCAAGGTTCAACTGGGCATAGCTATGGAAAATCACCATTTTTAATGGGAAAATCCACTATATATGGTCATGTTCAATAGCTATTTTGACATAACCAGAGGGTACATGATTCGGAAATGATTCTGAGAGTAATTATTGGTGGCTTTCTGATTAAAGCTCCCTATCTATAGGGATGCTCATCATCCTTGGCAGCTTAGCTCCTGCAAAACCAATGGCCAACGTCTCTGCGTATGGGCGTTTGGGTTTAAATCTCTTGTTTCCAGACTACCCCTTTCTCTGAATAGAACGCATCATCTCGAACAAAAGTAAAAGGACCTCCCAAAATGGATAGCTTCAACTGAGCAATCTTGGAAACTCAAGCTTCAAGAACAGGACATCAACAAATGTGGGAAGAACTAATATAATTGTTTACCACACGTTTGCACCAAATTCATATATTAATACTAAATTGTAGGACTTTCCTAACTCTCCTGTGCTTGGGAAACTCTTAGCTCCAGTCTCCAGTTGGCTCCCCACAACGAGCCAGCTGCGATTTGGCGATCCCTGGGCTGCAGGACATCCCATCTCTTCCAGCTTTCGGCCACGCTCCTCCAGTTGCGCCTGCGGGCTATGGGGGTTTCTATAAATGGTGGGGTGCCCCAAATGGATGGTTTACTGAGAATCCTAAAATGGATGATTTGGGAGTACCCCCATGACTCGGGGAAACCTCCATCTCTAAGTATCTCTAGCATGGAAAAAACCGACAGTATATAAATATAAACTGTAGAAATCTGTAAGCCACTTTTTGCTGCACCAAATCTTGTTCTGTGAGTGGTTTATGTTTTAGCTGAGTTGCTGGTGAAAACGTGATCAACTGCCACACTTTTGAAATCTTTTGAATGCATACATCAATAGAAATCAGTTTTCACTTGGAACATCGCACATTGAGGATCATTGAAGCCTCAGTTTGTTCCACTTATTGCCACGTGATCCCCATGATCACCACCATATTATAGCGCTGCATAAACTCCACATCCTGGTCAGCTGTTGGTCACATCTCCAGCACCTTTGCTTTAGATCACCCTAGCAGCCCCCCACGGCAGGTGCGTCCCGGTTGCCATCTTTTTTCGCGCGGGTCACCGGTCATCCTGACTCACAGGGAGGTCCTCGACGTAGCGGGTGGCTTTTCTCACCTGGCGGGCTTTGGCCCTCGAGGAATCAACGGCAATAGCAAATCCCCTATAAGCTGTGTGTTCGGGTGTCGTAAGGTATATGCAGCTTCTAGCCGCAGGTTTTGTTCTGCTTGTCCCTGTTTGTGTTGGATTGCCTGCACATCAATGAAACTGTCACTCAAAGTATCGCGGCACAGTTGCCGATATCCACTTGCAATAACAATGAATGCTCAACACCGACAAGCGGTGCTTTCCACCGGAAGTATGATGAAACTGCAGCAGCTGATCCGGACAAAAGATCGCAAAAGTAGACAGAAAAGGGGAACATTTCATCCTCACCTTGGCAGTATCGCTGAGGAACATGGAGCCAACGTACCTTCGTTGTCGCTTCTCTGAGGTGTAGAACATGGGGCTACCCTCGGGTAATTTCTTAGAGTTTGCTATGGAAAAATCACCATGTTTCATGGGTAAATCATAGATTGGCAATGTTCACTAGCTATCTGTTAAACTACAAGAGGGTAACTCCTGCGAACTGTTATACTTCTGGCAATGTCTTGTTCACCAAATCCACAATCTCTTGTTGAGAAGAGTTCGCAGGGGAAATGTTCAATTTCCAGTGGTTCAACCCATAGGCAGTTCGATTCCCAATGGTTCGTGGCGAAATCCCAATTTCATGATTCTTTGTTGCGCTTAAATCGTGCGAAATCCAAATTCTAGCCAGTTTTCATGGAATTTCATGGATAGAACATGTCTGAATTTTGATGGGTTGAAATCCCAATTTCCATTCCTAGCCGAAAATCCTCCAGCGGACCCCGGGTCACGGCATGACCAATGGAGGGGTCAAAGCAAAGGGCCGAAGCAGCACCGGCACATGCGGTTTCCACTCCAGGACCTCAGAGCTGTCACTGTTGTTGTTTCGCTTAAGTGGGCCTTATTGATAGAACATTGATCAAAATTGTGATGTTCATATTCCAACTACAAATGAAAAATGTGGAAATTTCATGATATATCATTCATATCTGTTGGAATCAGCAACTACACCATTATTTAGTGGGGACACTTTGGCATGCAAGAACACATGACATACACAGCGTCCTTTATTGCCAATGTTAGTCCTTCGCTCTGGGGTGCTTCTTTCTGACTTGGCAATGCATGTTCACCTAACATACAACAATTGGCCATTAAGCCTCTCAGCCACAGAACTCAACATTGTTCACGTGCATGACGTGGAAATCCCAGTGGTTCAGATTCACTTTAGGTCTAAAATCATCTAAAGTCCGTTAAAATCATCTAAAATCAACTAAAGTCATCAAACAAATATCAAAAATCATCTCATACTTTAAGATCCCTTAAAATCCCTTAAAATCACCCAAAATCACCAATGCTTCTGACCTTTGTTTAACCCAAGCATCCCACGGCCTGGCCTTGTCATTGTAGAAGCCGTCCATCCCCCGCCCCGCGGCCACCGAAAAGAAGTCGTCCAAGGGAAGGAAGGCGCGCTGGCAGAATTTTGAGATGGGGAAACCCTGGGAAAACCATGAACAGACCCTGGGAAGTTGAGAATTCATTTTCGGAGAAACAAAAAAATGGGATGAATTGATGAAGTGGGAATTGCGGTAAAAAGGTGACAAGAAAATTAAAGGAAGACAGAACCTCATACACATAAGTGTACAATATTGAAACTGAAATTAAAGTAGGACAGGGTGCCATACAAAAAAGCGTGTGCCAAGGCAGCATGTTTGCGTTTGGAGTGCTCAATGGAAGATATAGTAGCTTCTGGCAATCAAAGACGGCAGTATATAATATACCGGGCGGGGGAAATCTTCTATAGATGAATGTAGGTGATTTCCCTCTTGAACATGTTGAATTCCCTAGGATTCCAGCCATCTTTGACTAACGGATTCTTTTGTAGTCTTTTCTCACCTCGACTTGCGCATCCAACAAGGCTTTGGCGCCCTCCAAGCGGAGAATGTAGCCCACCTTGGCTTGATTTCGTCGCGGCGGAACTGGATCTGGAGAACGGGGCCGGAAGATCCAAGAACCATTGATATGAAAAAATGTGTCCTACCTGGATAGATCAATTATTTTAATATGTGTGTATTGCTGTATGGCATATCAAGAGTTATCATGATAGATTGATTGGATCGAACCATGCCAAGCTGACCCAAACCCCTTATACCCCAAGGCAATTAGGCTCTAACGATAAACAGATTCAAGGTGAAGCCAGGGTTTGTGTTGGGTGCTTATTGTTAGGCGAAAGGAATTCTGTCCCGACTTCTGTGTGCGCTGAGTGGTGGCGGGCGGTGAACTCCAATCTACCACATGTAACGTAGAAGCTTGCAGGTTGCGTGGCTGGACATGGCAAATGAGAATCCCTCTTTGGGCTTTTTGGCATACCATCTATCATCATTTACCTGTTGTTAAAGGGGTAAAGAAACCCCTCTATTAATCAACCAGCCAATGGGAAAAGGACATCTATGAGTTGATTTCTCCATCACACATTAAGGAAGTTGCCATGTTTACTTCCTGGGTGGTATGACATTGCAACATATCGGCCCCTTGGGACTGAAATCAGCACAACCTTGGTGGGCGGAAGCCGCGGTCAAGCATTTTCTGACCGCGCTGGCGGCCGAAGTCATTGGACTGAACTGTCCAAGATTCCGCATGGCAAGGTTGTAGGTGTCCATCCCTGGCTTTACCCGAGATGCCCGCATCAATGCGAACACGCCAAATGCCACTTGCCATGCCTCTGCCATCTGGCAGACTTGCAGTAGCGAACTGAAGGTCAATAGATCAGGCTGCAATTGTTGTGTTGCCATCAGTTGCAGCAAACTTAGGGCCTGGAAGGTGCCCCCGACCGAAACCCAATGGTATTAAGAAGACTCTGATTGTGTGTATTTTGGTTTGTGGAAATGTTTCACCCCAAACAAAATACTATCAAAAACTTCCAAATGAAATGGCTCCTTGTGACGCTGGCAAATATGGCGGAGCTAAAGCTGGTACATATAGCAGGCTGGATTTAATAATCAACTGTTTGCAGGATCTCAAGTCAATCAGCTAACCTGTTCATTTCAAAGCCACCAGCCCCTAACATCCTAACCTAGCTTCTGACTCCTGGTGCCTCCCTGTCTGCTGCTCCAAAATCAACCGCCCCATCGACAAACCAACAAAACTACCTTTGAAACCATGTGATCTAATGTCCACCTTGGGCACATAAACCCATAGTTTATACTATTTGGATCTTCCTGAACTCAAAACCTCCCAAATTTGAGTGATCCAGATGATTTTTAGATATTTTTAGGCTCAAATGGCTGAACCCTCAGCCACTGGATGCCACTGGGGCCTCCTCCCACGTTGCGCAGCAGCCGATGGCCGCGTTGAACGTCACCACGTTGTGCTCCCAGCGCAGCCGCGGCAGGAGGTCCTGGAGCGCCTGGCGCCACTGGCGGCCGCTGGCGCAGGCGCTGAAGGCAGCAGGCAGCACTGAGGCAGGCCCCGAAGGCACCGAAGGCTCCGCCGTGGCCTGGGGGCTGGGATTTGTTGGCCAAAATGGCATGAAACATGAAAGTATTGTAAAACCATTGTATTGTAAACCTAGTGATTCAATGGATTTATTGCTAAAATCACTTCATTTATTTCTTTTGGTTTATGAGTTTATGATTGGCATTTATATTTATATAAACCCTACTCTACTAATTATAAATGCCTATTCAATTAGAATACTTTGAACAAACATAGCATATCTGCCATAAACCCTGCTTATGTTCTGGTGGATAGAGGTAGCAGGGTTATATCATGGGTGCACCATTTTTTGATTGGTTCGAGGATGTTAGATATCACATCATTTTTTCGGGCGATTTCCCCCTATTCTGATCCCTTGCTAGTTTATGTCATCCAACTTGTAGATTTCTAGTTAATAACTTCTATAATTCTATATTTCATGATATTTCCAGCTATAGATCCACCCTCAGTTTCTCTTCGGACCTCCCAATCTTGGAAGATCTTCAGTGCCCGATTCCACTGGCCGCTCTTCTCGCACCAGGCCATAGCGCTGCTACAGCCCACCTCGTCCCACACCACGGCGGTCCCCAGCTGCAGGGCGCGGTGCCACGGCCCATCTGAAGAGGAGATGAATGCCTTGGAGAGGCCATGTGCCATGAGAACAGGGAATATCTGCAGAAATATGGATAAAATGGATAAAATATGGGTAGAATGTGGGTAGAATGTGGATTACTGATGTTCAATTACCATGTTTGAATTTCAGTTTAATGATTTCACGGCGTTGGATGATGCGAAACCCGGAAACGTCCCTTCAACGAGGCCCTTCGGTTGAAAGTGACAGGACATCTGATCCTTGCACGCTTAGGCACGTTGAAGCACACGAGGTTTGGCTCCAGCTGCCGTGTCGGCATCTCAGACAGCAAGGCCAAAGGCCTTTGCCAGTCGCGACTGGAAAAGCCTTGACAGCTGATCGCGGTGCTGAAACTGAAGGCATTGGGCGGAACGAAGTGCCAGGGCATGGATTCCAAGATGCCGAAGGTGACTTCCTGGCTATGGGGAATTGAGTTGCAGAAAGCTGCAAGGGTCGGAAAAGAAACCAGAAGATCAGTGGGTTGAAAATGTTGGCCATTTGAGTTTCACGAGTCCAAATAGTAGCATGCGTCGCTGTTGGGAAATTAACATGTCATACAAACATGTCATACAAACATGTCATAAAAGATCTGAAACCACCATCCAGTTTCCCATGGCCAGCTTTCAGACCGAGACATCATGGCAGCACCAAAGCTCACGACACTCGCTTGAACTTTCAGGTAGACCATCCCTTCCAACAAACTCAAGGCATGCTGCCACTGACCCTCGCCATTGCAGCTGCTGATGCTGGTGTTATAGTTCACCACATTTGGCTGCACGGTGACTTCTGGTAGGGCACTGAAGAAGCTCAAGGCTTGCAACCAAAGGGATGCCTTCTCAGAGGAACTGATGGCCGAGTTGCAGCTGTAAACGTTGGGCTGCAGTTTGCTTTTGGATATGGAACGATGGACTGACACCTTGGTATCTGGAGTCATGTCAAAATATATGTCCCCCAAAAAAATGTCTGGTCCAGAGTTCCAACATGAAATCCAACGGCTTCAAGTTTGAATGGTGGATAACCTCCTCGTTTTCTCTTGGTGAAACTCGGATTGACCAGAACTTGCTCATGAAAAACCATGAAAAGCTGACCTCAGCAATCGCAAGTCACGGCCTGCTGCCAGCTGGTGCCTTCGCACGAACTCATGGCAGCACTGAAACTCACAATGTTGGCCAAGAGTTTGGCATTCAACATCCTCTGAAGCCTCGTGGGCCAGGAAGCCCCAGGAAGCCGGGTGCCCCAGGGTCCACCTGTTTCAAAAAATTCTCGAAACGGTGGGCATGTAGCCCAAGTCAGCTATAGGCTATAGATCTTAGATCTTTTGAATGAGAAATTAGTTTATATATTATTATATATCAGTATATATCCTGATCATAACATATCGATACATATCGCAACTAACTAGCGCGACACTTATCGTCATAGTCATATTGCTACATATATGACCTGACGCGAGCATCAAAGATCATCAAAGTGTAGCATGCACCCTCGGAACATTGTTGTTCTATATTGTCCTATTGGTTTTGGATGGCTTTGGAATGTCCACCTTACTTGCTTGTGTTTCAGGTAGATACAGCGGCCCATCCTGACCGCAGCCATGAGCATGATCAATCTTACTAGTATCACTTATCACTCATCAACTTGTTTGCATCCCGCATCAACTGCAGAACTGGCTTTGGATGATCTTAGATCCCAACCTCAAAACTCAAGGAAAATGGAGAAGTTCAACAAAGGCACAATCCAAAAGCTTGCCGCCATCGTCCAGCTTTTTCGCATGAGCTAATGGCTGCGTTGAAGCTCGGTACATCTGCCTGGACCTTCGCTGCCAGCATCGACTCAAAAAGCTCATAGCCTCGGTGGGCCATGGTGGATCTGCCACAGGCAGAAATTCCCATCGTGTAGCTGACCACGTCCAGGTTGACCGTGGGATCCTTCCCCAAGGCCTCCAAGGCGTCAACCACGGCCTCCGCATCGGCCTGCGCCAAGATCTTCCGGAACTGCCAGGTGTTGGATCGCTCATGGTACAGCTGTGGCAGCAACGAGGGCATCAATGGTGATTCTGGGAGCGTAGGGTCAAAAGCCCAAGGCTGGAGCCAAGATACACCAATTCGATCCAATCCGTTGCCTGCTGAAAGATCCTTTAGCACACCAGTAGCGCTAGCTGACATTGTCACCAACTTTGGCAAAGAGGACCAACACCATGGACCCAACCATGGACCCAGGTCTGCATTTTTTTTCTAGTCGTGCTTCATCAAGGTCCATCCTGACAGTCCTCACGTGTAATCATCCAACTTAGCTGCTGCTTGCTTTCACAACACCAACCCGCAAATGGAAGGGACAACAAGATTAATTGGTCAGGAAATAGGACATCGTTACACAGTCTAAAATCTAAAATATGTTCCTCCTAAACACGTCAAAAAAAAACATGTTTCCAACATGACAAGTTGTTAAAATCAATTCATATGATGAAATCACCCGAAGCCCAAACAACACCAGCCAAGTCGACTTCAAAGGTCCCCTCGGCCTCCCCACTGTCCACAGGGTGTAGCCTGGTTCCACCACGTGATCGCTCAGCCTAGACCAATCCGCCTCCGTAGGGCTGCGCCTTGGAGCTGATTTCCATGGGGATTTCCATGGGGATTTCACCTCAAATTTTGATCATCAACTCCTAGCGGTCCTAGCACAATGCATATCTATGCATATCTATGCATATCTATTCTATTTTCATGATTCTCATATGGTGGCTTGGATATTCTCAGTGAACATCCCGCTTTTGGGGCTGTTGGAGTTTGCGTTGAAGTTTGCGCAATCCCGCTTTACGTCCTTTTTTCATCTTTTTTCATGGCTCTGATAGCAGTTGACGGATCAAAATCGAAGGCCGCCAAGCAGCGAACTCAACCCCCATGGCCCCGATCCAGTTTGATCCACGTCTCTTGGCTCCCCAACCCAACGTACATCAGATTCCAGTCGTAGCCACGTGCCTAGATAACACTCGGCTCAAAGACCCGTCAGCCGTAATAAGGCAGTTGCAGTTGGGATACTCACCCCAAATGGGGGTTTAACGTGAAAATGTGTCAAAACGCCGAGCAAGAATTGCAAAACAAATTCAGCATATTTTCTCAGAAACGGTTGATGCCAAACCCAACTTGTAAGTCAAGATGTAAAAACAATCTCGACGAACCAACAAGCCAACCATCCGAAAGAACAACAACGACGCAACGGGTTGCCATCCTAGCCTCCTCCAGGTAAGCACCTAACCTTGACCTTGGGCGCAGGCTCTCGATTTCACAAGCTTGCCAGGTTTCACAAACAATTAGTGACCATAGAGTTTCAAGAGCCAGCCAAGGTTCTGGCACCTAAGCTGGACATATCTTTACTTACTGTACATGTATCTATAGCCAAACTCCAACCTTCCAGGGTGCCATGGGAAGAAATGCTCCACCCAGGGGCCTTGAACCATTTTGGTGAGGTGTGGGTTTCAAGTTGTGATTCGATGTTTGTTTTTCCAGGGATCGTCTGCACCCAACCAGTTTTTTTACCTAAGATTTTCAATGTTGAATCTCCGTTGATCGTTGTTTCAATCTCAATTTGTTTCTTCATGTCTTCCATCCCCATCATTTTCATTCATTTTCCAACTATCAGTAATTCTCTGGAGATGTCCAAGTAATTATCCGGATATTTCCAAGTATCCCCAACGATCATTTTCCAATTCTCTGGATAGTTCATGATATTTCCAAGTCTCTGGATAAATCATATGTATATATATGTATATGTATATCATATCAAAACTCCACATGATCATCCTCAGCTTCCAGACGCGAAGTCGGGCTGCAGGTCAAAGTCGTCTTCCAGGATTAAGGCCGCTGGAAGCTGGTGCCTCGGGCAACTAACAATGAAACTTGGGGATCTCAAACAGACACGCTTGCATTTCTCTATGATGTGTGCGTTATTTGGATTTATCGGATATACATATGCATATACATATATATAGTATATCACATATATATATATATATGTATACATATACATATATCTGTGCGTGTATGTGTGTGTGCTTGTTCAGTTATATATGTGTGCGTACGTGCGCATGTTGAAGATATTGAAACCGTCAATGTACTGAAAATACATTGCCAATGAATTATATTGAATTTGCATTGTATCTGGATTGGGGGTTATCAAAGAAAAACAAATATATATATATAGGTTTGCCTCTTGTAATCTACACGCAGCAACTGAAAACCAGAATTTGGAATTTGTAGAAAAAGCTTGGAGCCAAATTCGAGGGGTCCGTAAGGATAAGTTGTTGGAAACATGAGTCATTACCCAATTCTAGATAATTCTAGCGGACGGGTTGCTCTCAGGAATCAATGGCTGAAATACCAAGCCTAGCATCTGAGGAACCCAACTGGACCATGTGATGCCAAATGGTGAAGTGGCTCATGAAGCATCCTACCTGGCATTTTTGCTCCGAGAAACATTCTGAAACCAAGCATGATGCTGCGCAAAAGAATGCAAAAATGACCCCTTCTCTGGACTGCCGGATTTCCCTGCATGGGGAAAAATGAAGAAAAGGGCAGGTGATTAAGCACGAATCAATGATTTGAACTGCGATGGCTGCCCTGGGACCCTGGTGGAAAGATTAATCTGAGGACCAGTACTGGGGAGAACCTGATTAGCTCGCGGCAAAACTTCTACAATTAAGACTCAAAAGACTGCCATCTGCCAGGGCTGGAAAGCCTTCGAAAGTTGCCAGGGCAGTCTGAATATGTCTGCATCATTCCAAGGCCCCAAGGCCCCAAGGCCCCAAG
>Ga0126342_10016632_pt1 | contig 12807 bp, 15 predicted proteins | sample Cyp1metagenome_FD_92528 | JGI IMG/M metagenome (GOLD analysis project Ga0126342, IMG submission 92528) | Coral microbial communities from Lord Howe Island, Old Settlement Bay, Australia - Cyphastrea 1 metagenome | ecosystem: Host-associated > Invertebrates > Cnidaria > Coral ...
AGCCACTCAGCCACTCAGCCACTCTGAGTGACTGAGTGGCTGAGTGGCTGCGTCAGCCACTCTGCCAGAGTGGCTGAGTGGCTGAGTGGCTGATGTGAAAATTTCCGCCATTGCGCGTTCAATATGATCTCTTGGAACACTGGAATGTGTGTAATCTTTGTTGCTTGGTATGAGAAAGCTTTCCGTGTGTCGATGCTACACATATCTTCCGGGGCAAGGACAAGTTCATAGCCCTTGCTATCATAGTCTTTTGCCTTCAACAACCTTCCATTAGGAACAATGGTTCTGCATTCATCCGATGCTTTAAGGTCAGTTTCGTTTTAGTACGACTTATGATTTTCACTGAAAATTGACTGTTGGAACTTGAACATTGTCGTGCTGACTTTGTCGTATTTTTCCTCTGTTTCCACCAAGATATCATCATTGATTCTATCATGGTCAAGGTGCTGTGTTACAATGCTGTAGGTTACCGTTTTCTGTTTCTTGCCTATCTTGTGTGTTAAATCGAACTTGGTTTCTACTGCCCTACCTGCTGTGTGCCTAACCTGTGGTTCATATCCTGCTCTTTTCATTTCATAAATTGCTTTGTCCAAATCATTGCCTTTTGAAGCTAATCTGGATTCCTCTTGGTCCTTTAAACTCATCACATCATCGATGCCATCAATCACTTTGTATTTAAGAGGTTCTTCCCTGTTTTTGATGCAATAGCTGTTTCCAATCCTGGACTTGTAGAGTTCATCACCACTCTCTTTCCTTTTAAGTGATGTCAGGTTATGCTTCAAAGCGTATACTGTATGTGGCTGTTCTTAATCAACCCGTTGAAAAGTTATGTAGCTATGGCAGTTGAAGTTTACAGGGCTATGATTGTAAATCAAGTTGCTGTCAATATCATACCTACAAACTCCTCTAGGCAGAAAAAAGTGCCTAACCTGCCTGTAGGCGTTTATTTCTGCCGATTCCCAGAATAAATGCATAGGCCCCAAAAAAATGATTTTTTGCATGGTCTTGTCATGTTGTTTAGTGCAGAAAAATGTTTCGAACAAAATTCCGCCTAATTCCGTTTTTTTCCGCCTAGATTCCGGGTTTTTCCGCCTAGATTCCGGGTTTTTCCGCCTAACTTCCGGGTAAAAATGCCTAGGCACAAAATGATGTCGGAGCACAAAAAACATCTTGAGACAAAAATGCCTACATCATACATCAATATAAATAAATCTGCCGAGTTTTGCAAACTTCCGGGTGACAGTGCCTATGCGGCTGCCTAGGCGCCGAGGGCAGAAAAAAGTGCCTAAGGGTTCTTCTAGGTATATATAATCTTGCTTGGATATTGAAATGTTTCAAAAATTTATCCATTTCATTGATTGATGACTCTGCCGCAGCCACTTAGCCACTCAGCCGCTCTGCCAGAGTGGCTGACGCAGCCACTCAGCCACTCTGCCAGAATGGCTGACGCAGCCACTCTGCCACTCACCGCCAACGTCAACGTCAACTGCGGCGCACGCGGTTTCTTCCCACGTTGGGTCAAAATCGAGACTCGTCGATTCAATTGGTGGGATGAAATGTGCCAGCATCTCCAGTGTTGCATTGCTGACCATCATCTCCAGTGGTGCATTGGTGTATGAGTTCCAAAGGAAGATGATTCATGCGCCAGAGTTCCGTATGCAGGTTCTTCAAGATATCAATGCAAGCGTCCACACGCTGAAGCGTCACTCGATAGTAGGTCTGCACAGCTACTGTAGTACGAAGAGAAATGGATCGTAGTTCGGCCTGGTCAAAATCCAATCTGCGTCGAGCAGCTTCTGTCTAAGGTTTCAATCAGAGACCGGACCTCTTGCTGCGCTGAGGTCTGCATCTGTTGCCATTCCATGGGCTGGCGACAAGTGCGCTTAATGCACAAATATAGATATTAGGTTAGGGAATGAATATGTTTGAGCCTGCGGAGAAATATACAACATGCAAATGCGTTTGCAGGATCGAAAAGGCCACAAAACATCGAAACAACTCTGGCAGCAAAGAAAGTGGTCTACCAAAATTAAGTGCCTGGCGTGCACATCGCCCGTGGGCTCCAGCATCTTGGGCCAACGCCTGACAGCAGAGAAAAACCATCAAAAACACAGTTAGTGAAGCGTTGACAAACACACTGTTCAACACAAACACTCTGTGACAGTATGTCCAAGCCAGCACTGCTAAACTCAGATGCATTGTCCTTGCGTAAAGACGCTCGGGGAGGTACCTGGCGGCAATGCGAGAGACAGGCAACATAGCTAAATATGACGTGCAAGTGACGCTTAGCTGAACATGGCTTGGATGCAGTTTCTACAAATCATGCCGGCATCGCTTCCACAAAGTTTCTATCAAACATGCACAAGGCCTCTTCCCACGTTGGGCCAAAGCGAAACATGGCAGCATCGCTTCCAATAAGGTTTCCATCAAACATGCACAAGGCCTCTGCCCACGTTGGGCCAAAGAAACATGCCAGCATCGCTTCCAATAAGTTCTATCAAACGTGCACAAGGCCTCAAACATGCACAAAACCTTTTCCCACGTTGGGCCAAAGCGAAACATGCCAGCATCGCTTCCTTTGCGTAAAGACGCTTGGGGAAGTACCTGGCGGCAATGCGAGAGACATGCACCAACGTGGCAACATAGCTAAAAATGGCGTGCAAGTGACACATAGCTGAACATGGCTTGGATGCAGTTTCTACAAAACACATGCCGGCATCGCTTCCACAAAGTTTCTATCAAACATGCACAAGGCCTCTTCCCACGTTGGACCAAAGCGAAACATGCGAAACGTGCCAGCATCACTCCCCAAAAAATTTCTATCAAACATGCACAAAGCCTTTTCCCACGTTGGGCCAAAGCGAAACATGCGAAACATTCTGGGCTGGCTTCCAGGAGTGACACATAGCTAAACATGGCTTTGGTGCAGTTTCTACAAAACATGCCGGCATCGCTTCCACAAAGTTTTTATCAAACATGCACAAGGCCTCTTCCCACGTTGGGCCAAAGCGAAACAAGGTCAAAATCGAAACATGACACGAGCTTTCATGAACTGAGTGCAGCCACTCATGTCTTTCCACGTTAGATGAACACTAGGTGCAGCCCCGACAACAAAGAAAGCTTCCGCATATGAATTTACACGCTGGCATGCTGAATAGCATCGCAGACCAAAGGCTTCGAGCAACCGTCGCCGCTTGGACTCTGCCAAAGTCGCTGTTGCAGTTATGTTTTCCATGGAGTTGTAACTGAAAACCGATCCATTGCAGAGACAAGCCTCTGCACGCCTTCTTCCAGGAAATCTTCAAACCCAACGATGACCAGATCGCAACGTAAATCTAGAAAACACGGCAACGCGCAACAGCGGTGCGCCCTGAAATGACCATAAGGGGATCATCAACATAAGTCGCAACAGACCATTCAAAATCATGGATTGCACTTTGACAGGCTCTCATTGCGGCGCTAACTAACCTAGCACAAAGAAGGGGTCCAGGAGCAAGGCCAAATTGGACTACCCTGCTCATACGGTAACGACCATAGCCACCTTTGCTAATGACAAACTGGCGCTCGTCACGGCGAAGAGGAAGCATGTGGAAAGCATCCTTGAAGTCGACTGAATACAGTTCAAGCTCGTGATCGCAACCAGAGTTTGCATCCAGTAGGTGGTGAATTATGCTAATCACGTCAGAAATTTTAGGTAAAACCACTCGTTCTCGAACTGTCATGAGGCCATTGATGCCTGCGGCGACTGTCCACGACGATCCGGCATTTCATCGCGCCAGTCTCTTTAATCGCGTCAGAAATTTTAGGTAAAACCACTCGTTCTCGAACTGTCATGAGGCCATTGATGCCTGCGGCGACTGTCCACGACGATCCGGCATTTCATCTCGCCCGTCTTTTTTGTTTTGACAACACGTGCCATCTTGGTGATTTTGGCATCTTTGCCAAAGCGGGAGATAACTGCTTCCCAGCTGTCAAACACGTCGACGCGGCCGGCAGCAACAAGCTGATCAAGCAGATCTTGGGAATGCTCCACCACTTCGTCAAAGCTGCGGTAGTTGCAAGCAGCCCCATCCTGATCATCAGCCAGATGCCCTTCTAGTCGACTGAGTTCGATTGCCTGCGAACTTTCTGCCGTGGCTGGGAAAATGCCCGTGTTGTGAATTTCTTCGCTGATTCCCAGAGGAAAGCCATCACGAATCCATGATGACAGGCAAGAAGCCTCTGGATCAGAAGCCTCAAAAAGTAACTGTGACCATAAGCCTTGCTGCAGACCTGGGCCATCTGAGAGCGGAACCTCAAATTCAGCAACAAAAGCTTCACGGACCTGCAGCACCCAAGAGTCAGGCACCCCTTTTGTGATGTCATCAAGCACGCCAGTTATCAAGGAGTCTTCAACCAAGGGTTCAACAACGCGACGAAGCTTAAGTCCGACAGATCTTAGCTTAGTAGACCTTTTCACTGCATGATGTGGGCTTCTAGGCCCTCCAAAAGCAAGTTTGTTCTCGGCTTCCCTGACTTCACGGTTGGATCTCAAATCTGCCCGGAGGTCTGGCTGGGCGAACTTGGGACTTCTCTCAGCAAATCCACTGTCTGGAGACCTTCTCTTTCTGCCGAGTATCTTTGCGGGGCACAGCTCTCGCCCACTGGTTGAATTCTGACTCTGGCGTCAAATGGTTGAATGCCAGGGTTTGGGTCGTGACAGGCCATTGGAAAAACAAACTTGTCAGGTTGGACTTGTCGCGTGCCATTGTGGATGGTAGTGGCTGCGAACCTCATGGCAGAGGGCTCGCGCCCATTTCATTCACACTGCCGTAGTGAGGATACCTGTAGCATTTTGGCTGACTGCACCGTAAGGGCATTGGTGCAGAAGGATAAGTTCAGCATTCCTTAATTCAAGGACTTTTGCCATACTTCGCAAGTGCCACAAATACGATAACCAAACATTTTCCACGGACCATGTAGCACCTTGTTTGTGGAGGGACAAAATCAAAACGATCATCTTTGAGACAATACGATTTGCTTCCACTGCCTCTGGATCGCCCCATCCCCCAGGCTGCTGCCCGGAGCGGAGAACTCGGACCGAGCCAAACTCATCAGTTCTTCGAGCCTTGGTCACGGTGCGGCAGCGCGGTGCGAAATAACTATGATCCAAGACACTTTCACAAGCAACTTTGGCAGCGGAAAAATCCGCACGAAATTGAAATTATGGAAACCGCACAAGCCAGACCATACAAGTTTTGCGATTTTTTTGCAGGATTTGGTGGCGTGAGTACTGCTATGGAGTATGCAGCGCAAGGTAAAGAAGAAATTCATATGACAGTGGGTGGCTTTGCCGGACAACGGAACATTCTTCATGACGCATACAAGAGCTCAGACCTCCATCACTTGAGGCAGCAACCGAAATCGCCTCCTCGGCTGCTAGCTGGTCCTGCTCACATAGTCACTTCCCCGCGGTTGCGCCCTTGCTCTTGTTTTTTCTTGTCAGCCAACTTCGGACAGAAGCTATTCGGATGTTGGCCTAGGCAATGCTGCCAATCATGGATACGGGGGTTCTTGCAAAATTCGGCGCAAGTGCCGGGGGCGCCTGTGGCATTGGCCAGGTACAGTTCATTGCCTTCTCGATCTGTCAAAAACATTCCATTCATCTTTCTTGGATGAAACTGAAGAGGTCACTTTTTGGATTGTCTGGCCGTACTCCAAAACTTGCAGGATCTTTATGCTCACGGTCCCGCCTTCTTCGTTTTGCTTGCCTGGGCTCGCCTTGTCCGGGAAGCCGAACCATTCTTTTGGTTCTGTTGTCTATGGTTTCTCTGGCAGCAGCTGGAACGTCATGATCCTCAGCATGTTCTTTGGACATCTTGCGGCCAGCTCCGCCTCTGGCCAAGATTTTTTTTTCCGCACACGCCTTTTTGACCGCGCAGTGAAGTGTGGTGCCTTTCCGGTGTCACACTCCCAGTTTCCGCTGACCAAGTGCCGGGCCACTTGGGTTTGCCGGGGTGGCTATAAGTCCAAAGCCAAGGGAGCCCCCCTCAAGGTCGAATACGGAGGCGTGATGTTGGGGGTGGGTTGCCAGGGTGGTGTTGCAGGAGGGTGCTCAGGGGTGGCGAGTTGCCGTCTGTGCTGCTCTGGCTTGCTGGGTCTTGTAGGATGGGGCTGGCTGCAAACGGCGCTTGTGCCGCATGGGTGGGCCGACCAGCGTGCGATGGATGCTTGGATGGCGGCTGTTCGGAGAACATAGGGAACGGACCGATTGCGAGCCTGGGCCAACAAGCGTAGGAACTCAGCGGCTTCATGGCCCCACTTTCCACCGACTTCTATGGCCAAAACCACGAGGCGACACCGGTTGCCGCGAACCAGTTCAGGGTAAGTGCGCTCCTTTGCTTTGCGCGCTGCCCTCAAGGCCGGTGAGCCTGGCTGGCATCCTTGGGGCCGGGGCTGTCCGGAGGTAAGGGGGGACACCATGGTTGTGTCGACTGCCAACTTGTGCCCCATTGTGCAGCGGAAACCCGTGAGCGATGACTTCAATCCTCCGGTTGTCGATCCGGTGAGGTTGAGGTCGGACACCAGCACATGGGTGGTCACTCTGGCCCCTGCTTCTCTGCATACTCGGGCTGCCGCCCGTTCCAAAGGCCCTGCTCGGCTTCTCAAAGCCCCCGAAGTTGCGCATGCTGCACGGTGGTCGCCGAAGGAATCGAGAGTGCGACGGCACGTGCAGTAACGAGCAGACAGCGGAAGAGGAAGGCGGAGACGACGAAGCAGAAGGATCCGGAACAGATCGGAAGGGTATGCGAACTCTGGTCCTGATGGGATTGTTGTGCAAGCTTTGCTGGCAAAAGGCCCTGTTTGTGATTCGATCATAGCTTGGCTGGCCGGGTCGAGGGTGGCAAGAAGCTCTGTGCGGCCGGTAGTGTGGATGGCTGCTGTTGCTTGGTGTTTGCCATCCTCGGCTTGCCAATGGTTCCTCCATGGGGTTGGGGACAGGGTGTTGAACTGGCTGCGTGAGGTCGGACCATGCTGGTGGTTGCCAACCGGCGGTGCGCAACGCATTGGCTGCGTCGATTGCTGCTTGGATTGCTCGTGGGGTTTGGCCTGCAGACCTAGGAAATTTTACGCGGGCAGAAGCACTTCTGAGGACCAGAACTCGGAATGTATGGCTGTTGTGGGTAGAATCAAGGTTCATCGGCAACCTTCCTTCAATCAATGCGCGATTCAGTTGACGCCGCGCACGTTCAAGGCGTTCAGCTCGACAACGATCTTCGGCGGCATCCTTGCGATCAGAACTTGGAGCCGCTGGATACCTCGGTATCAACCGTGTTGATTTGTAGATCTGGAAGCACGCATCCCAACTTTCAAGTTGGGGGGGGCCAAGCATTTCGGACTTTGTGTCCTTCTGCCAGAAGGCGTCCGGACACTGAAGTCAGCATAAAGAGAACCGCATTGTGTCACAATTCGCATTTTCAAGGCACTGATTTGTTCTGCCGTGGGTTCATGCTTTTTTTTCCTCATTGGGTCTGCACCCATCCTTCCCCGATACACAGCAAATGTTTCATCGACCTCATTTTGGGCAAGAATGCCAATTTCAGCGTCATCTAATTTGTCACGAATGGGTGACGCTTTGACCTTCGTGATCTTAGCTGGAAGCCCGGAGCCGATGGGTGACGTCCCAGCAAGCGTTGGAGTAGGCGGTGGGGGCCAAGAGTTCGAATTAAAGAATTTGTCCAACACATCAATGTGAAGCAAACCAAACGCCGACCTGCAAATGCGAAAGCAATAGCCAGCCTGAACGGACTCAGCCATGCTCCGTGCCCGAATAGCAGGATTTCCATTATCATCTAATGCCGAACGGCCTGTGTCAGCATCCAGGAGTCCGATTCGCAGGTCAGTGATAGCCGAATGCACCAAATCACTTGGCATCATGGCTAAAACCCGCATGTGGGGCAAATTTCCCACGCGAGCACTGATAGTGGCCCAAATGGCGCGACTGAGACCAACACATTGCACCACTGTTTAAATCCAAGTAATTGCCGCATCACTGGGACATGGATTCAAAGCTAGCAATCAGATCAGTTGTGCAAATAACGCCACGACCATACAGGTTGTCGGATCGACCTGACCAAACTGAGGATACCCACCAAAGTCCAGCAATGCAACGGATCACACCAAGGCGCAGTGCCCCGAACACACCACAGCATACCCGCAAATGTCCAAAACATACAAATTGGCTGGCTGATTCTACCTGGGCTTGCAACCCTTTCTCGCAGCAAGATGTTCCTACCTGAAAGATCTCCAAGGCGTATCTCCATGTCCTGGATGGACTGGGTACGAATCCCAACACCCTGAGCACCGTGAAGCTTTCCAATGGCACCACCTGCTGCAGCGCCTTTTTTCCCAGCTAAACTGGGGGGAAATATGGAAGCATCTGCACCGCTATCAAGCAGTATGGCATGCATTTCCTCACATCTTGTTGTCACAAACATCTGAATCCACAACCGTTCGGGCGGCACCATCAAAAGCACACTCATCACAATCGACATCACTGTCACCCATGTGGTAAAACAATGCGTGCACACTTCCATGTAAACCTGAGGGGCTTGAACGACGCATGTCAAAACCAGATCGTCATATTTTTTCAACATCCTCACTGATGTTTTCATTTTGAATTCTTGAAACTTTGTACTGGGCGGATGGCCCCGGAGCAACCCCTGAAAAGAAAAAATTGCAAATTCCTCTGCCAGAAACCCGCTCTTGCACGCCCCTTCTTCTCGACATATTGCCGCGTTTTGTCCCGCAAAAATTTTAATAATTTGATATGTTTTTCGCGCTGGTAAGATCCGTGTTTCTCCCGCACTTGTTATTGATCGTGTCCGCACGGTCTACCTCATTGAGGCGTGACATGGCATATGAAACGTCAAAATATTGCTAAAGGTTCGGTCCCAAAAAGGCCGAAAAACTGTCGAGTTTACCACAGCGCTTACCGTCGGCAAAAACGCAAAGAAAACAAGACACTCCGGCATACTGTTCAAGTCCGGTTGCGCGCTCGTACTGCTCAAGTTCAAGCGCTTAATTTCATAAGTGAATATCGCCATATACTCTACTTTCGCGTTCCAACCCCCACACAAAATCAAAATGGGTGTCAAAATCCGCGACGGCAACTACCGGTTTGATTTTTTTTTTGGGCCCAATATCTTGGCACCCATGAACATCAGGAGTTGATCATTGATGATGTTGCCAATGAAGCGCGGCCAGCAAATGCTGTTGTGTAGCTAATTAACATCAAAAAATTAAATTCAAATAAGTACCATTCGGATCCCTTTACCTTCTAATCAATTTTGAAGCGCCAATAACGGGTGAAACAGAAACATGATAGCACATCCAACAATCCCGTATGCGCAGGATTCCTCGGCAAAGAGACAACAAGAAAACGCTTTCAAGGATCTGCGGCCTACAGCGCCCCCAATGAGTTTCAACACCAACACCCTCTGCTCCTGCACAACTTAATGTTTGTACTGCACGCATTCCTTCCGTTGTCATCGCCGCACACCGACGGTAGCACGATCCCAACCGTGTTGTTTAGTTTTGTTAGTCATGCCATGGCATTGGTGTCGCACTTTCTACGTCTACTTTTTGACATCTACATGGGTCGCAATTCAAATGTTTTTCCATGATATTCATTTTGCACCAAGACAAGAATATCGCACAGCACTAGGGCCATGCCAAAAAAAATCACGGTTCAAAGCAAATGCCGAGCCTTGGTCATGGTTCCAAGGGCCAGTTTTTCCAACACTGTGATCTTATTTTTTTAGACACGATATGCTTTGATTCGTTTTGACGGCCTCCAATACCAAATCAACTTGAGAGGAGGTATAAAATTTTCGTACAGAATTCGCTGTCCAGTGCTATTTTGAAACAAACCTTTTTCGTGCAACCAATGGGTTTGACGATCTACGGTAAATATCCGGGACTGCGGTTTAATTTTTTCAAAGGTAGGTTTCGCACCTTATTTTTGTGTGTGACACGTTATTGATCAAGACTTCATGTTTCCGAGACCGCAATTCTGCACCACTGAGAATAAAGTACGGGCATATTTTACGGGCAAAGGTTTTGTTGCAAGTCTTGAGAATGTAAGGTGCGACCTTTAACGTTGAACACTGGAATCCAAACTTGGAGGGTGTACCGTAATGAACGTTTATATATACAATGATGTTTTGTGTACGAAGCTATACACGTGCAAATCACAAAAAAAAATCGTTCCATCAAATGTTGCCCATGTGCCCACGGTGTTGGTATTTTTTCATCGTTATTTCAAACGTTTCAGGGTCGTACCTTGTTTTCTGAATTTGCGTTGTGAAACTTGCAGTTTGAATTCAGTGGCCTCGCCTCCGCATTCTAGGCTGTGTTGCGATGCACATATTTACGTTTTCGCAAAAACTCGCATAGCCGGATTATCTTAATTCTAAGGGCCGCACTCTAGTTTTACTTGTTGGTTGAATTTGTTCAGCACTCGTGCTCTCCAGAGTCTACGCTGCAAGTTTGAATCTTGCCGCACTGGGATTTTAGCGCGCGGAACCAAACTGTTGAGCAAACATTTTTTACGATTTTACTTCCAGATGTGTCAAAATACTATAAATTTGGAAGGCCATACGTCATTCCGTGCAGTTGAATAGTGATCAGCTAGGACTTGCTGACAACCGTTTTTTTCTGGATTTCCCCCCTTGGAATTGCATGTTGATTTCAAAAGCATTGCTGTTAATATCTGTATTGTGGCATTTGGATGTGAACACGAATTTAAGTGGAGCCACTTTTTAATGAAAAATAATTTTCACACCGGCCCACCATGGTACGACCGTCCCAATTTTCACATATGTTTGCTTTACCTTGGAATCCTTCAATCCAACCCTCCAGGTGGTGTACCACAATGTGTTGCGGTCTATTTTGGTACGAACTCCATTTGGCAGAGCAAAACCGGAATTACGGGGACACCATTCGTTTTTTTCAACTTTGTTTTAAATCAATGTTTACCATTACGTTCTTGAAACGTAATTCCTCCCATAGTCATGACCGTGCTGCGTTCAGATTTCGTTTTTCTACAGCATTGACTCAAAAGTTTCCCCCTCTAAGCGTTGCGAGAATAAGATTTTTGTTTTGCGAAGGCATGAACAGCAGGTAAGGTACAAGGTTTCTGCTTCTGTTGTGGCACGGGATTTGTGAAATTAAGCGGGTTCGGGATTCCCTTTTGTGCACGCTTGTTTTGTCACTAAAAAATTGTTTGACGGAAGAAGACTTTATGCAACGTTTTTTGCTGCAAACACTACACTACACTGTATCTTTCGTGTTTATTTGTTGATGACATTGCTGTCGCACATTTCCTGCACAGGCTGTACCATGGTCTGCCCATGGCGTGGGACCCCTCAAATTACAAAACGATGACGATTTTTTCCTTAAAAAAATGTTTTTGTCTGGTACGACGCTAGCGAAGGTGTACAACTGGGTTGAGTTGCCCTACGGTCACGTGTTCATCAACCATATTTTCACAATTTGTTTTTTTTGTGTTTCCACCAACATGACGGAATTCACAAACGGCGAAGCACTGAGAAACACAATACGTGTAGCCTCTATGTTCTCAGGCCAGAACGTTCTTGCACAGTAGTCTGGCATGCTCCTTCGCGGTACTCACAATATAGGTCCCCAATGGCACAACACCTTCACAACACAAATTCTGCCGTGCACTCCTGTTACCCGCAAACACTTACAATTTATCATGTTCACAGTCCGGTTTCCTTTGCTTCAACTTTCATTGTATAGTATGCTAATGCGTCAAACACAGTGGACTGCAGCAGCGGGGTTCACCATTTTAAGCGTGGTGCGAACCGGATCAACAAACTGTACAAGCACTAGAGGTACCAGCGGGTCCTGTTAATGTACAGTTCAAACATGATCAAGCTACAACCCCCCAACAACAACACAGATATACATACCCATAAGACACGGGGTTGCAAACTGGTTGAAAAAGTGGGGAATTATAATGCACCAAAAACAAGCAAAAATCGACCCGCCGGAGCCCATAACTCCCCGAAAGAAAATGTTCTACTTAATGCACTTCCCTCACAAATCAAAAGGCTACTCAAGCAAGCTCTCTTTTCCGGTGCTGTTGATTGATCTGTTTCAGGATGCCGTTTCTGCATCCTTTCCAGCAACACAAGTTTTATGGATCGATTCGACCGATCCATCGAGATTTCAGAATGAAATTAAAGCCCAATGTAGATCACAAGCGGTGAAGAATGAAAGCAACAGCTAGAGACGTAACTGACAGCTGAATATGTGATTCCAAGGGCTAGAATCTGTTGGAGATGGCCATTTCGGACGCATTACAACTTTCAAAGACCATGGATCGCCAAGTGAGTTGGAAGCAAAAGCAGAACAACACCAAGAAAACAATATGTTCAAGGTGGACATTCATTACATTATGCGTTATATCACATACAAGAGATATTTATCGACATAATTTGTGTTCCATTTTTTGGATATAAAAAAGGGAACCCAAATTTAAAACAACAGCTAAAGCCTAAAGCAATAATGTAATGAATGCCACCTAGAGTCAATGTATCACCGATGGTCTGAAAGTGCCGAGGTGAAAATGAAGCTGGTAGGCCCCCTCAATCCAAGACAAAATCAGTTGTGAATTTCTCAAATGATGGTCAAGGAGGAAACAAATGAATGATAAACCCAGAATGAATGATAATCTAAGGTTGAGGGTGGGTGGGAAAAATTTTGATTTCCATAAGCAAATGATGTTGTGAGTGAAGCGCT
>Ga0126342_10016633_pt1 | contig 12806 bp, 15 predicted proteins | sample Cyp1metagenome_FD_92528 | JGI IMG/M metagenome (GOLD analysis project Ga0126342, IMG submission 92528) | Coral microbial communities from Lord Howe Island, Old Settlement Bay, Australia - Cyphastrea 1 metagenome | ecosystem: Host-associated > Invertebrates > Cnidaria > Coral ...
ATAACCAATCGCCAACCAATCGCTCAGCCTATCGCGATGCAGGTTTTAGCAATCGCGCAAAGCAAAGTAAACGCATCAATTCATAAATTTGTGACCTGCTTTTACGGACGGCTCCCATATGTTTTAATACAGAAATATATACATATACGCATTACATATATATGCAGAAGCACATGTTCACCACATTTGTTTTGCACCACTATTGCCCCCTCGGATCCCCTGGGGGCCCTGCACAGCGCGCCCCGTGTGGAATTGTTGGCCTTGGCATCCAACCCAATGATGCCAATCTGACACTGAGAGATCCCCAGCCACACGATAGATGGAGCTGGTTTATTGATCTACCGACTTTCTTGTTGATGCATTTTATCAAAAAAGTATTGCCTATTTGCTTGGTAATTTATTTATATAATGTATGTATTAAATGCCATACCATACCATACCATACCATACCATACCATCCCATACAAACATACCATGCCATACCATACCATACCATGCCATACCATACCATACCATATCATATCATACCATACCATACATACAAACATACCATGCCATACCATACCATGCCATACCATACCATACCATATCATACCATACCATACCATGCCATACCATACATACAAACATACAAACATACCATACCATACCATACCATACCCACAAACACACCATACCATACATACAAGCGTGCCATACCGGTATTGCTGCACAAGGCGGGGGCGGAAGTTTCAAAAATAGGAAACCTATAGGAGAGGCTGGTTGATGTGAATCACGGATGGCAGAGCGAATCCATTGATGGACCGACAGGTGGTTGGAGTTGTATTTTTTGGAATGGTTGGAATGGTTGCAATGGTTGCAGCGGTCACCTTACCACAGCTGCTGGATGTAGTGCGGTGTAGTGGTTGTAGTTGTAGTTGCAGTTGTAGTTGTAGCGTAGTGGAGCTGTAGCTGTAATGTAATGTAATTAGTATATTTTCAAGCGCAATTGCAATTGTAGTCGTGGTGTGGTGTAATTAGTGTAGTGTAGTGCAGCGTAATGTGGTGGCGTGTTGTGTAGTGTAGTGTGGTATAGTGTAGTGTAGTCTAGTTTAAAGAAGTGTAGTTGTAGTTGCGATGTAGTGCGTGTAATTAGTGTAGTGTAGTGTAGCGCAGTGTAGTTGTAGTTGTAGTTATAGCTGTACTGTAGTGCAGTGTAATTAGTGTAGTGTAGTGTAGTGTAGTTAGTGCATTGTAATGTAGTGTAGTGTAGTGTAGTGCAGTGTAGTGTAGTGTGGTGTGGTGTGGTGTAGTGTAGCGTACTGTAGTGTAGTGTAGTCTAGTCTAGTCTAGTCTAGTGTAGTGTAGTGTGGTGTGTGGTGTGGTGTAGCGTAATGTCATGCAGTGGCAGTTGTCGTGGCAGTTGTAGTTGTAGTTCTATGTATCTATTTATCTAATTTTCTATCTATCTATTCATCTGTCTGTCTATTTGCCTGTCTACCAGCAAGCTTGTCAACGCAGCTATTTTGCGACAATTCTTCAATTTTTGAATGTAACAACCTCCAAAACGAAGCAATTTCGATTCTTGAAGTTGACAACATCAAAAACGAAGCAATTCTGCGAGACTTCCTTCAAAAGTGGAAAGTTGAGTGCAAAGCTGACGGGGCCTCGTACCAATGTGTTTTACGATTTTTCCACTCCACCTGTCTAAAGTACTGCACCTGCCACGAAAAAGTGATGCCAGGTCATACGAAGTGTTGCAACTGTCGCGCAAAATCATCTCAGCAAACCTGAAGATCTGAGGCTCCAAAATGCAACCCCTCTCAGCGCCCGGACCGCATAACAGCTCTGATGAACATGTCTCTTGTACTGTGCCTGCCACGGAAAATGCATCTTTGCAGATCCTCTTCAAATGTCCCACGCCTGCCACCTTTTTTTGGGAAATGCTACAAAACCCTCACGTTTTTCTCACTTTTGACAAGGTCCACAATCCCTTGCGCCTGCCACGCGAAACGACATCCGAACGTCCAAAAGTGGCGCGAACATGTAGTGCTTTTAAATGCTTTTAACATTTTGACTTCGAAATGTGCTTCGCGCCACAACGGCGCGCACTTTTTCGACACCGCAACTTCGAAAAATGGTCCGGAGCACGTGCTTTGTGCATTTTGACTTGGAAATGTGCTTCGTGCCACAACGGCGTGCACTTTTTCCACATCGCAACCTGGCCTTTTCGACTTCCTCTTTTGGAAGTACTCCCCCATTAACATCATCCACATGCCGTTCCTCCCCTTCTGGGTCTACGGCTGGTATTTCTGGAACTTGGTCCTGCGCACAGCGCATCAACAATGTTCAATTCACCTCTTTCTTCCAGTTCTCTTTTCAAACATTTGAGCACAGCTCTTACAAGCTGCGGCTGATACTTTGCCGCTTGCTGGGCTATGCCACCAATCAAGTGGATGTGGCGGTGCCATGGTGCTCCACCTGTCTTATTTGCGCACTCTGTTTCCAACAGTTCTGCCAATCCTGGATGGTTCGTCATCCACCCGGTCTCTTTACGCACAAAGCCTGTCCCCTGCAGGCCTCGACGGTCTGTTGCCGTCATGCCCCACTTGCACATAGGGCCTCGCACCACGTACACATCATCCCTTGAGGATATGCGCTCAGCCCTTTTCATCTTTCCAGCTCGTTGCACCCCACGGCGCTTCATGAAGAAAGTATCTCCCTTGCTCGATCTGCTTCTCATACACATCACACGATGTGTGGAGATGATGCATTGCTTCTTTCATTCTTTTCTCTCTGATCTCTGGTGGAATCTTGTTCCAGCTTGCCGCTTGCAACTTTGAAAACAAATCCCAAGGCGGACTGCCGGTGATCAACAGGGGCTCTTCACGGTCTATCAGCTCGTAAAGAAGTTCCACGTCCACTGTCTTGTTGAAGTTCCAATATTCACCATTTTCCTTTGTCCCGCAAAGATCTACAGCGAACCCTGGCCTCAGCTTGTACTGCCGCGCCAGCGCTGTAAAGCGTTTCGGTGGATAAACCTCTGCAATATCTGTTGCTGCCATTTCACAACTCAAACTCGCAATGTCAGCGATTTCTTGAGATGAGATTTCAATCCCATTCTTCTTGTACGTCTCTTCCATCAAAGTCTTGGTGTTGCCCATGGCAACCTCCTTCAACACAGCTAAAGCTGCGCCTTTCAGATCTTGTGCACTCGTGTCTGGTGCACTCTCCGCTGCTGGTGCGGCGGCTGGAACAGCTGCTTGCTCAGCGGTGGTTCTGCTCTCCAAATCTCCCGTACCTTCCTCAGCGGTACGCTTCAAACCTTGTGTCGGCGATGGCTTCGCTTCAGTGGTGGTCCTGACGCAATGCTCAGACCCCCAGGTCGCTTCACTTGCCGTGGCGACACTTTCGGCTTTGCCTTTGCTTCTGAAGTTGGCATCACTTGCCTTTTGAGCTTCGCTCTCTCGTCTGGATCTTCCGGTATCTCCGGCGGCGGATGTTCAACGCCGCTCGGTTCAACCGGTCTGCCTTCTGCATCTTCTACATATCTCTCTCTTCGGTCGAAACGACCGCTGGTTTTGGTCTGTCTCTCTCTTGGTCTTCTTTGCGCTTGTTTGCATGCGCCTGGATTCTCTCTGCTCCAGTCTCGTCTTTCTCCATTGCCTCAATGATTCTTGCCCTACAAGCTTCTGTATGAGGCACAGTTGTCCTTCGATTTTCAAGGGCACAAGTGCAACCTGGGCAACCTTCAGTTGCTCCATGCTTGTGCACATCTTCTCTTCTGATGTACAGTTTCCTTCTTTGAGGTGGTGCCACTCGCGCTTCAGGCGGTGGCGGAGGTACGACTAAGCGGTCTTCGCCGATCAGCCGCTCTCCTGCAACCGGCCTTGGTGCACTCAGCTCCCAAGGTATTCCTCTCAACTGATCCCACCCCGTAGGATCCCATCTGTCGGCATTTGGCATTCGTCGGAACCCAATGCCTCGCTTGACACCCTGTGATGTCATCAGCATCAAAGATCCTGTGCGTCCATGGTGCCCCACGTATCGTCCCTCTTTCAGGACACGTGTTCTTTCTCCTACTTCTCTAAAGTAGAGTCTCTCTCCAAAAGCTATGGCGGGCTTCCGCCAATGCTCTCCACTGCGGCGGACTTCTGGCGTCCACCGCCTACTTTCTCTTCCAAGGCTGACCTCAAAACTCGGATCTGCCTTCTCACTTCACGGATCGCATTCTCAACCAATCCATTCGCTTGATGGTCTGCCGGCGGAGACTCTTCAGGCACTGACTCGATGGCGGCTTCTCTGGCCGCTGCCTCTTTCAATGCCATGATGGAGTGTTCTCCATCCGACTTAAGCACTACCTTGCGGTAGCCCAAGTTCTTCAAGAACGCTGCTGCAAACTTCACAGCATAAGGGGTTGCCCCCTTCGAGTCCACAAAGGTTGCTGCAACCATCTGTGTCCTCTCATCCTTCAACACAAGGATGGGCCTCAGCCTTTCATCGTCCTTGTCGCTGCGGGACATGAATGCATAGTCAAATGCAACAGTTGGTACCAGGTTTTGCTCTCTTTGCTCACTGGTTCTCGTCGTGTTTCTGTCCCAGACCGCGTCCTGCGACGCAATGCCGGCACCAGTCTCGATGGACGACGTGCCCTCTGGATTCATGCTCATCCACTTCTGCCTGGGTCGGAGTATCTGGAAATTTCACCAGTTTTGGCCTCTCAGACTCCTCCACTTCTTCCATCACTTCCTCAGTTGCACCCTCGGCCGGGTCGGCCCGTGCCTCTGGTGCCTTTAGCTCCTTTTCAACGGTTTCTGCGGCGTTCGCTGCAACCTGCCGCTTTCCACCCTTTGTCTTGAGATAGAAGTTGTACACACCCCTTTCCTGATACACTGGCAGCCAAGTCTTGACCTCAGGTGCTGCCGAACGGTTGATGATTCCGTGGATGGCTCTACCAGCCTTCGAATTCACGGGGACCAATTGTCCACCATTCTCATCAAGTACAGCTATCCGACCAAATCCCAAGCACTTGTGTGCTGACACCAAGGGCTTATGCACATCTGCAATGGCCCCTCGCACGCGGCATCTCATACCGCTTTCCCCGAACCCTTCAAAGTTCCTGCGCCCTCACTAGGCCCCAACTCGCCAGATGCTGTCTTGAAAATCACTTCGTTCGAACCGGTGACTGACCTTATCATTCACCCAATCTTTTGGGACTGCCGTCTGCGCGGCTCCTGTATCCAAGTTGAACCTCACCAATTCTTCTACGGCTGAAGCCGCCGCTGGTGTGCAAACCTTTCCATCTACTGCTCCTACATCATCAAGCAGTCCTACGTCAGCCTCCGGCGCGGGCTCAGCACCCGCTTCCGCTGACTCTCCATTTTCTAGCCCCGATACATGTTTCTTGCCCTTTTGATTGCCCTTATGATTGCCTTTGCCGTCTCTCCTCTTACTCCAGCAGCCTGCTTGTCTATGACCCTTCTTGCCGCAATTGTGGCAAACTATGTCCTTGTCTCGGTTTGGATTTGAGCCATTTGAGCCTTTACTGCTATCCTTGCCTTTACCTTTTCCTTTTTCCTTACCTTTGGACTTGCCCTTCCCTTTGCCTTTGGCCCGACCCTTTACTAGACTTGCTATCCATTGGGTTATGGAATCAACATCCATTGGTTGGGGTCCTGAACTACTTGAAGCCTGTCCTGGTCTAGTTACGGAACCCTTTGAACCAACACTAGGTTCGACCACCAATTCAATTTCTTGTTTCATCAAGTCATAAGTGGTCAACCGATTCTTGTTAAGGATCAAATTCTTGTTAGAGATGCTGACTTGATGCCATCACTCAACAACTCCCGGGTCCCTGAAGCTGACCTCCCAGCTTCGTATCTCCTCACCAAGTCTTCCAGCTGTTCGATCGCTGGCCTCACGGCGGCCCACGCTTTGCACCGCTCTGGATTTAGGATGGCCCGTGGGAGATTTCTTTTCCTCCCGCTCGTGGCGGGGTCCCATCTCCGACAAAGCTTCCTACAGGCTTCATAGCCATTACCGGCTCCAACAACAAGGTCTTCTCTTTCCCCAGTGCATAGATGGCACAACACCCGATACAGTTGTTCTCCAACCTTTTCTATGCCATCCACATCGGGGTGTTGATTGTCGGCCAAATCTTGAAAGTCTATGGGGTCTTCTGAATCCAAACAACTTTCCAAAACCTTGTCGTAGTCTGGGCCAAACACCCCGGCAACCAAATCTACCCAAACCTTTGGTGTCCATGAGGGTTTTCCTATCCGTGGTATCCCTTTTCAAAGACTGTGCCAACTCACCTACGGATTGCGCTAATGCCTGAACACCTGCCTGACCCTCTCTCAGCCGCTCATTTTCGGCGGCTAGGGTTAGTTGGGATTGTCTAAGTTGTTGGATGGTCTCTGCTAATTCTTGCGTTTGTTGCTCCATGTTACAGCTGTTGCACTCCCTTTCAGCTCTCGGCGGACGAAGCGCCCGCTCGCCGCGCCTCTGACTGGGCGGCCTTAGGAGTAAGTTCCAACCGCTCTGATGGATCTGGTCCTGAACCTTGTCGAATTTCAGACTGGCTTCTCAGGCCACGGACCTGGTATGTCTGGGTCAATTCTTGATCTGCTGGGTTTGCTAACCCGATCAAAGTTACGGCTGGCCTTCTTGTGCCACCAGGAGAAGTTGCTGACCTTGCAGTTTCAACCTGAAGATGTCCACCTGGATAACTTTGCTGAGGTTTGTAGAATCCGATCTTGGGCTTTGCTCTGGGCTTAGGGCTTTCTCTGGTCTCTTTCTCTGTCTTTGGGGCTTCTTCGTTCTCCTCTTTTTCTTTCTCTTCCCTTTCTTCTACTGTCACTACTGGGGCGACTGAATCAGCCGCTCCCAGCTCTGAGCCTGCGGCTGAACCAGCCGCTCGGGCTCTTCTCCTCCTCCTCCTCGTCTGAGGAGTTATTCAAAGTCCGTCTCTCCTGGCTGTGCCTGTTGTCCCTTTGCCTCAACTCGTAATCGGCATCGGACTCACCAGGCTCACGCGCTACCATGAAAACGCAATATCGAGCTGCGGAGCTCTATTTACTTGAGCCAAAGGTAACATCGAGCTCACGTTAAACCCCTGGATCTATACACTGCACATGAGGTATATATGGTACATACATGCTTTCAAATCTGTCTGATATATATATATATATATATATGTGTGTGTGTGTGATTGTGAGAATATGTTTTTGCACTTTTGGGTGTTACTGCTTCCGAGCTGCTAACCATCTTCTCAAATCTTCGCAAAAAGTCGACAAATGACACGCCACCCCCAGACATTCGATACCAACTCCAACTGCCCTTTTGATTTCAGTGCCCTGCCCAAGTTTTTTTTTCCGACCTGTGCATCCGTTGCCTTCAAATGGAAAAAATGCCATACCCGAACCAAACAAATGCGATCCACCTTCCTTTTTGACCAGTAGAAATTGCCATATATCATCATATATCATCATATATCGCCATATCATCTCCATCTTTGGGGAAGGGTGGGTTACCAACTTCTCACCGCACAGTCCGCCACTAAGTCCGGATGCCCTGTCAGGCAGCTTGGAGTGCCGCCGTTGGCGATCCGCCTGAAACCGGATGAGATCCACCCTTTCGGGTAGAAATGGAAGCACAAAAAATAGAAAACGTATGAAACTGTGGTGCAATGTGGTGCAATGTGGTGCAATGTGGTGCAATGTGGTGCAATGTGGTGCAATGTGGTGCAATGTGGTGCAATGTGGTGCAATGTGGTGCAATAATGTGCATAACGGAAATGAAAGTGGTCAAGATTGGTCAAGATTGGTCAACCTCTAGAGTTGTTCTTTGGCGGAGCCCTGACGGTCTTCTTGGCACTTTAGACTGACTACACTACATCGACAGTTCTCATGAGCACTCGGATTGCCCATCATGGCAGCTACAATCCTCTGAACTGATGCCTATCCATCCCCGTTTGGTCTTCAAAATCCATCACATTGTGCCCTCCTCGTGTTACAATGGCAAATCTGAATCTGAGGCACCAAAAACTTGACACTGAGCTAGTTAGCTTTTCTGGCTGAAAGCTCACCTCGACCAAGAATGCCAATCCCAGATTTATAACCCCCCGGGCTGTTTAAATACCTTCAACCTATGCCAACCTATCCCAAGAACTTTCATATCTCAAGCAAGTTGCGCCGCTGCTGGAGCCATACATGACCGTCTGGGTTGGCATAAGAACCTCAGCCCATGGTAACATCGGATGGATACTCATCAGGAATCCATGGTAGAATAACATTGGAAAAGAGTTATTTCATGACATATGAAATCAGTTCATCTTGTCCCATGTCATGTCTCTCCTCATTTGAGAACATTCCGAGTCTTTCGGTTCATTTCTCCCAACTTCGATGCCATCTTGTTTTCTCGTCTTGTTTGATTAGCGGCATCGAAAACCCGGTAGCAATTTGGTTCTAATCTGTATAAGCTTTCGCGACGGCTTTCGCGGTTCTTTCGCGCGCACAGTTTTGGCTTTCGCGGCGGCATTTGTTTCGTAGTATCTTTCGCGGTTGCTTTCACGGAAAATTGCCCGTAAATGATGGTGCACGTGAATATTTAAATGCGCTTCTGCTATCTACCTACCTTCGCCGCTACTTTCACGGCTCGACCTTGACGCACTCCTTTCGCGGAGCTTTCGCGCGGCTTTTGCGCGTGGAGGCTTTGCTTTCGCTGTGGGTGGGGTTCCCCACATGAACCCGAATACTAAGTCCGTTCATGGAGGTTTTTGATGCTCATTTGAGGCCACGCACATTTTCGTGTCGTTCGGAATTCCATCCATCCACATCCATCCACCATTTTACGGTGTCGGTGTGATTCAGCGCCATAATTTCAGCCCAAGGCGAGCCAGACATGGTCCCGTTGTGGCACGTGAGTTGTTGCGACCTCACGGAGCATCCCTGCGGACCCAACATGACCCAACAAAAAATCCGGGATAAGGAGAACACATGTCCGAGAACGGATTTTCTGGGGGTACAGTAGAGATTTACGTCATCAAAAATCCAACGATTTGAATTGACTCACCTCTTCAACGTCACATGTGCTGTTTCTCGGGTGGACCTAGCAGCTATATCCCGCTATCACTTCGCTCTCTTCATCTTTTACGACGCGCCACGCGAGTTGGGAAATGGCGGAATCCGGAAAGTGCCTGTCACTGGCTAACCGGTCCAAAACGGCTCTTGTGTGACCCAAGTTGCACTTGGAATTGTGATGTGTGAAAAGATGGCATTCCCAATGTTTTTTATTTCATGGGACTATGATCAACCAGCGGATTCTTTTTTCTGCATTTTGAGTTTGATTGGACAACCCCCAACCAGAAGAGTATCTTGAGCCTCGCAAGGCAAAGCCGGAAGAGTGAGGACCATGGACCCTCAAAAAGGCTGCGGAATGAGTTCGGTCCCACGCCCTTCAGGCGCGGCACAAAGGCCGCTGGAGTATAAGTGTGGCATTGCAAGTTTCAACAAAACAGATTGACAAACGAATATAACATATTGAATGAGCAAAAACTGAGAGTATATGATAGTATATACTAATATTAAAAAATGTTATGATATGTTATATTCTCCTATGCACATGCTCATGGGTTGACATTTAAATGTCTACCATCTACCTATCCATTCGCTGATCCATTTGTTGTCCATTTATTTCTCTATATGTCGTTCTCTATTCCTTCACTCCAACTGGGGGATGCCCCACCTTCATCAAGCTCCAGAGTGGCCCAAAAAATCTCACTTTGTCCTCCTTTGGAGTATGTGACTGGACAAGATTCCATTCGTCTGGGAGAGTTTCGCAACCCGATTCACTCCCAGCACCTATGACCTATGACCACCGATCCACACTTCGGGCGCCAAATTGCGGACTCAATGGACTCAAACCAGCGAAAAGGATAGGCATGGATAGGCTATGCTATGCTGTATGCTTACCAAACCAGGTCAGAAATTTCTGGTTTCTTGGACACACCCATTGGAATCATTGGAAACAACATCAAACAACTGCCGCTCAATCACTGGCCACCGTCCCTCTCGCGCTCAATTCAGCCGTACTCGTTCTGTGGCGGGGCACAGCCTAACGTAGCAAGGATGCGATGCCGGGATCGACAATTGGGTACCTCCAAGACCCGCAGAGATGCGAAATTTAAGTATCTTTGCCATGAGAAGTGGTGCTTCCAAAGAAAACCTTTCAAAGCAACGGACCCGCCGACTTTGCAAAACATTGCCACCATTTGCCACCTTTTCTGCAAGAAATCAACTGTTTGACTTGTTTGCTGTGCCTTCTGTTGCTGGCTTATGTACGAGTACCACCTTGGCCTTGTTTGCCCGCAATCGTACGTTACCCTGTCCATATCTGGTCCTGTCAATCAGCCTGAGGGAACTCTTTGGTATGTTTTTTGCGTGCTGTCCATGGATCTATTTTATACCAACATGTTAATATGATTTAATAACTATTACATATAATTACGAGCGCATAGAGGGAGAGATAGAGAAAAAACATACAGCACAGTAAATAAAAATTGTGAGATCAAAGGAACGGTGGCTTTCTCTGCCCAGCCCATCGCTAGTTGCTTCTTTGTGGCATCCGTTTTTGGCAAGTGGCAACTGTGGAGGCTCGTCTAAAGATGTCTTTCATGTCTTCCTTCACCTTCGTGTCGCCTGCAGGGAAACCATCCCATCATTGGGGACCCAATTGACCCACAATCAGTCGTGACAACATCGTCAACGTGAGCAGGGAAGACAACTGTTAAACTACAAAAAGGCAAAGCTAGTGTTGATATATTCAACTCACTTGATATCACTTGATCTTAGCACTTTGTAGAGTTCCTGCGACAGCAGCATCTAAGATTGATCCTGCGAACCCCTAGTGATGGCAATGAAACCTTCAAGCCAACTTCAAAGCCCTTTCAACAGGCAATCAGGGGTCAGGGGTCATCAACTAAAAGCCGGAGCAAAAGACACAGATCAGCAGAAGGCATCGTGACTCCATCGCCGCCAAAATGCAGAACTGTTGGTGAAATTCTTCGAACTCCTCTTTGCCTCGGGGATTCGACAGCTTCCGCATCTCAACGTTTGATCTTGGCGTCCGATGGATCAATGGTTGATGACTGCTAGCCAAGTAGCGACTAAACAGCTGCTCATTTAATTTTCTTCTGGCACTCCATTCTTGAAAATCACCACAGGTGAGAAGACCCTCCTGGCGGCAGCAAAAGTTACTTTGATGGGCTTTCAATCATCGCGTTCCCTTCAAATAACACATCTATATTGTAATGTCTCTGCATTTAATATTTAATCCATATCCTGTGAGAGCCCCTGTTTCTGAAGCCGTAATTAAGCGGATGTGTTTTAACAGTGTTGTTTTGACTTGCTCCCCTCAAGAAAACTTCCGCTCCCGTGACTCCCGTGTCCTTATCCTTCTGTCGCAGGGACTTCGCAACCACTCCGATGATGTTTCCTTGAAACACGGAACGCCGGTCCCACACGAAGGACAATTAGTCAGAGTTTGGAAGCATCGAAATGGAAGTGAGATGTAACAGGTTGCACCACATTCACAAGTCGTTTACTTGTCACCGACCGTACCTGTCAGGATGGCGCATTTGTTGATATTTTTTGTACAGCATGTGTTGACTTCATTGTCCTGTGTCGCTTTTGGAACCGTCCAAGATGAGCCGAAGGATGAAAATGATGGAGACCCCGCTTTGCAGTTTCTTAATCATGCAAATGCTAAGTGTTCAGTGCCAGGTGCAGGACAAGAGTCGATGAAATGCAGACATTCCCTTGGGTATGTCTTTCCACACCGGCGGTTGCACGAGGACCTGTGGTGGAGCTCGGAACAGGTTCCGACTCGCGCACACTTCCAGAAATGTCCTCCTAGTTGGCAGGTATGAACTAGCATCAATTAGCCACTGACTAAGTCAACATAGGTATTCATGCACGATAATTACCGCACTGGAGCTCAATCACAAACGGTTTTGCCAAATCAGCAGTGTTGAAGACCCTGTCATTCCATTTTGCTGGTTGGCCAAAAGGAATTGCCATAATAGACGATTATAATCCTATTCGTGGTAGGCATTATAATCCCATGTGCTAATCAATCAAACAATTGGGTTTTTGAATACAGTGTTTGTTAAATGACCTACGTTATTTCAGTGGTCTTCATTTTTTCCAACATCCCCAAGCTCTTCCTCCGATTGGCGGTTTCAACCCATCTTGAGGAAACAAGCCGAAACTATATGGGAAAAACAACCTTCCTCCAATCAACATAAACCCTACCAAATTGGAAGACAAACAAATCCTCGAAAAGGTATATCATGGTATATTTTATATCAAAACGTTTCAGGGTCAGACTGTTTGCAGAAGACGGACGGTGAAAACAGAAATGACCAGTGGCCAAGCTATGCCAAGCTGCTCCTCCGGGTATCGTGTAGCGCGGGCACGTCTCAAAGATCCAGCTATCTGCGACCATGCGCTGCTTCCGTCGCTCCTCTGCAGCTTCCAAGGAGGAGGTCGAGGCCTCGAGACACAAACCTTCGGCGACGCCACCTATATTATATTTATACAATCACTATTATGATCTAGCATTATTTTATTATTGTTATACGTGTATATATATAATGTATATACATAGAATAAATATATATATATATATGTGTATGTGTGTATGTGTGTGTATGTGTGTATGTGTGTATGTGTGTATGTGTGTATGTGTGTATGTGTGTATGCATGTATGCATGTATGCATGTATGCATGTATGCATGTATGCATGTATGCATGTATGCATGTATGCAT
>Ga0126342_10016634_pt1 | contig 12806 bp, 13 predicted proteins | sample Cyp1metagenome_FD_92528 | JGI IMG/M metagenome (GOLD analysis project Ga0126342, IMG submission 92528) | Coral microbial communities from Lord Howe Island, Old Settlement Bay, Australia - Cyphastrea 1 metagenome | ecosystem: Host-associated > Invertebrates > Cnidaria > Coral ...
CATATTTACATATTTACATATATACATATATACTTATTTACATATTTACATATTTACATATATTCATATATATATATACATATAAACATATTTACATATTTACATATATATATACATATACATATTTACATATATACATATATACATATATACATATATATATATATATATACATATATACATATACACATATATATATATATACATATATACATATACACATATATATCCCACAAACCACTGTTTATCCCACAATCCGCTGGAAAAACATCGCATCCGCCTGGAAGTTGGCCCATTTCACCATGGCCCGTTGCGCGTGCCACGTGACAAGCAGATCTCGGTGCCTTAGCTGCTTGGGCTCCGCTAGCAGGGCATCAGCCACGCCACGCAGCTTTACCCAGTCCTAGCTAAGTTCCATGAAAAATGGGGAAAACTACGGGAAAAATATGGGAAATATGATATATGGCTGAAATTCAGGTAAATATGGGATTTTAATGAGTTGAAGAATGAGGGGAAATTGGAGAATTCCATGAATTCACCAATAAAAAGCGGGACTTACATCAAGGAATTGTGCTTTACTATGGAAAGTTTGGGAATTAAACCAAGAAAATGTTGGACTTGTAGTCGACTTATACTCACTACTTGGTGGTGCATCCCACTAGGTACATAGGAAATCACCGAGATTATAAATGGGCCAAGTAGGGTGATCGTCCACTTATACCTGGGGTGATCTAATCTACTTACTCGGTGGGATGAACCTAACCTTTGGATTTATAGTGGATATATCCTTAAATATCCTCAAACATATCTAGATGCTCAATCAAATAATAATGTGGGGGTAGATGATCCAAATGGTACTAAATAATGATGGGGGTACATGCAATCAAATAAGTTACTGACCTCGTACAATTATGGTGGTAACAATGGTCAATGGTACTTAATAAACAAAGGGTGACGACATGATCAAGAAGATGAAGATGAAAATTGAAAAGCAGCAAACACCAGACGGGTAGTGACAATGGATTTGCAACCAACAACCAGGAGAGACAACTAGAACACGATTTGAGGAGATCACCAACAAGGTGTCTTCACCACAGAAATTACATCTAAGAGTGGGTGCGTTCAGGTGTTTCATCACACCACATCGACATGGGAGAATTTATTAATCTGACATGCAATTTCCCCGTTGTGGCCGGATGACCCCACTAACCACTGAGGTGAGGAGGATTGCCCGATCTGGAATCCTTAGCATAAACCAAAGGTTTTCAAAGTAAGAGTCAGCGAGATCAGCGAACTCTGGAGGTACACGGTCTTGAGACGGCGTTGTTTCTTTTTTTGGTGCATTTTGACGTTATTTGGGTTCCTTTCCCCTTGAAATCCAATTCCTTTTTGCTAGCTTGTGAGCAAGTATGTTGCTTTTGTTGTCACGTACGCTCGGTACACCGCAACGGTCCTTGTTTTTGTCTTGCACCATCATGATTGTCATGCCACACACCAAATTTTCTTCCTTCGTGCGTTTTTTACGCTTGTGTTGGATTGGGCGGGGGTTGGGGGGATGAGTAATAATGTTTTTGCTACTACACTCCTTATGATTGATGTACATGAAAGGACCTACTGGTTGCTACGCTGTGCACTCCTCATGGTACATGAATTGTCACTTTTGCTGCTACGGTTCTTAGATTTCATGTACGTGAATTAGCATACTTGTTGCTATTCTTTTCTCTCTTGCAGCTACATCTTTCTGTTTCTCATTCATAAGAGGACCGTGTAAAGACACATGCACATATGTCTACATATTATATATATATACATATTTTATATACTCAGACTCATACTCATATATTTTGTATATTATTTCTGATAGACACGCCTGTGGATGAAGAAAAAACTTGTTCGTTCTTTTTACATTTCCTGGCATTGCAAGATGAATTACAGGTGAAACACGCAATGTTCAACGATTTTACCCGAGTACTGAGCAAGCATCTTACATTGTTTTTCTTCGCAATTCCATGTGAATTTCCCCGAATCCCGGGAATCCCAGTCCTGCTGCTGTCGGGTGCTCATGTCACGAATGTCCACGGCATGTGACTCCAGAACTTTTTGCAGCCGCAGCCGATCCTCGAGGCTCAAGGAGGAGTGGTAGATCAGCGTTAAAGCCTTCCAAAGGAAGCGAAGATGAAAAAGGGCACCAACCTGCGAATGAACTCTTGTACAGTAACCAAAAAATATATAGGGTGTAAACCACTCTTCTAGCAGGATTTGCTTTTTGGATATTTTGAGGGGCGGCGTGGCTATATCCCGTAGAGACTAGTAGCGTGAACCTAACCATTAATAAAAGAAGAGGAATAAACTGGGCATTCTTCAACCAAGCAGCTACTCTAGAATGCTGAATGCTCAAAAATGCTGTCCTGAAGCAGCACTCTACAATGATGGTCCCCTGCCATGTATGTATGTATGTATGTATGTATGGATGGATGGATGTATGGATGGATGGATGGATGGACGGATGGACAGATGGATGGATGTATGGATGTATGGATGTATGGATGGATGGATGGATGGACGGATGGACGGATGGATGGATGTATGGATTTATGGATGTATGGACGTATGGACGTATAGATGTATGGATCCATGCATGCATGCATGTATGTACACTATGTCCTAGCTATATTCATATTACATAGCTTGGTTGCATTAGGATTTTCACCCATCTAACTGGTCGATATCCCTTGTGAGCGACTTACATGAACTCATTACATTGAGCTGGGGCCTCAGGTTGCAAAAATCCGTCAGTCTAGGGCACCTGAACCAGCATCTCAAAGACCTTGTAGTTGATCGTCATACCACCCTGCTCGATCCCCTGCTCGATGATGTCCGCGCAGGCCTGCTTCGCAGGAGAGCCAGGAGAATCCACCATATTGGAAGAACATGGAGATAGATCAAGACTTATGAATTCCCAATAGCCATGTTCAAGCCTGCGGACCGAAAACCGTGCTCGTAAAACGCACGTTTTTGGAAACGCCAGGTCGGAGGTTATGTTGGGGTGGGGTGGGGGGGTGGTGTGGGGGGGCATGTTAACGTTCTTTGTAGTGCGTACATTAGATGTTGCTACGTTGCAGAGATGTCTGGTTTCCTTGCTACGTTACATGTTGCTACGCTGCGTGGACCAGCTGCAAACAGTTCATCCCCAACTCTTTGGGTGCCAGGCACAAAGATGTCATGTTGTATGCCAAGATGTGGCAATGGCGATTCATTAACAAGTACAAGAAGCTGCTTGAGAAAACTGCACAGATGCTGCGAAAGATATAGTGAAAAAGATGCCTGCACTTGTCCAATCGAAATAGACAAGAAAATCACGTTTTACTGTAGCGAAAACACCATTTGCATCCATTTGCCCAAAAAACACCCAAATTTGGACGTCCAAATTTCCCACTTTTCAAGTGACAACAATGGTTGCCTCGCTGAGGCAAAACCATCTTTTTTTTGTAAAACTCTATTTTCACGAGCACGGTTTCCGGTCCGGCGGGATGTTTAAGCACACCTATGCAAGTTCGAGAAAGAATCTTACCCTGAAACACTTCACGAGTTCGTCCCCAAGTCCTGGACATCAGATCTTCAGAAAAATTTTCCCACCAAAATGTCAGAAAAATTCAGGCTATGGCTTCACACAGCCCATGCCGAAAAAATCCAATCTGAGCCACCGGGATCTTTCCCACCAACATCTGTGCTTTAGCTCTGGCAGCAATTGCCATCAAGTTGGGCTTGGCACCGACACGATCCACCAACCTCGCCCGGCCAGACCCGGCATTTTTTTGAAACGGCCCCAGTTTCAAGGTCCCCAAAATCCATAAATCCAAGACCCAACCATGGTTTTTCCAATACCAAATGTTTGGCCGATTTCCAAAAGATGGTGCACCCGCCTGAAACCCTGAAAGCTGTGAATGTCCTGCACTTGCCAACAAAATAACAAGAAACATGAAGAGATTTGAAAGATTTGAAAGGTTGTTCAAAAATTAAAACAGAAAGGAGTGTCGCTTCGAACACGCAGGAACAGGGAAACTACAAAAAGAAAGGTCCCCGGACGATGTTTTCAACCTGTTAATCCTGAAGGGCAAAACAGGAGCGAGCAAAAACCAAACAAACAAGAAAAGTTTGTGAGCATGGGCCATGGGTTTACAAATGGTTCGATACAGAGCAGCACAGAGAAACAAAATGAGATTGCTGGACCACCAAGTGGTGAAATCAACCACCTTCTCTAGCATAGATCAACTATAAATCCCATTTTTCTTGGAATTCCCATTTGTTCACAGCAAGACAGAATTGTTTGATGGTAAAAAGATGTAAAAAGAGCCCATCTGTCATGGTCGTCCCGTCCCGATGGTGCCTGCGCCAAAGTTCCTCAGCGCGCTCAGAATTCCGCTGCTCCCCCGCCACGTGAACCAGTGCGGCCACCAGGACAGGACTGGCTCTCCAGCCTCTCTCCTGGCCAGAAATTACCATCCGCTCATTTGACCAATGGAAATTGTCCTGGAAAAATAGGGGATACCATTACTAGATAATCAGTATAATAATCTAGTAATTCAAGATGGCAATGAAACATCTGCATTGTGTGTATTGAAATAAATGCAGAATCATCTTCTTCCATATCTAACCTATGCTCATTTGAAGATCCAAAAATGGGTAGTTCACAGCACAAAGATGCCGGCTCCAACAATGGAATGCTTCGTATGCCACAGATGCCACAAGAGATGGGAGGCCCCACAAAGGTCCCTCCTCCAAGCTGTCAAGCATGTCATCCACCCGTTGCTGTTGACCACACTTGCTGAGGATGGTGAGAAAGGTTTCCTGGGACATTGACATCAAGGACTGGAAACATGCTGAGTGTTCGGATGGAAGGTGCCCCGGCTGACAAAAAAGCGCGGCGCTTGGTGAATTTTGCGTCCTTTTGACAAAAAAAAAGTTGGCAAGTCAGTTTTTTTTCCACTAATCATCTTTTCCCCCTAATACCCATTGGTTTAGTCTTGGGCCTTTCCGTCCCTTGGGAAATGTCCAGCACCGCCAAGTCACGTAGTTCACCCGGGTCGCTTCAAATCGCCAAGTTCCCTCGAGCGTCTCGCCTCCAGACAGGCTCGCGAGGTGCCACAGCTGCTCGGCCCACTCTAAAGCCGCAGCGCTGGCTGCAATGGAGCACAGGTGGAGTGCAGAGTTCAGCAAAATACCCACCTGCCATGACTGCCATGTGGGTTCGGCTTGCATCCCCATGTCACCACGGTTGTTTCATTCATGACTTGGATGATTTGGGGTATCCCTATGACTTAGGAAACCTCCAAGTGATGAATGTGGGAAACCTAAAATCTCTGAAATTCATTAAATCTAGGGCTTTTGATGGCAGTTTTGACCGACACTCCTAAATGGTGAAATCGGGGATAAGCTGTTTGGGCTTTAGGGTCCAACAAAGAATAGGTAAGCAAAGAAACATTGGGACCTCAGCATTTTACTTACAAAACATCAATTTTTGGCAAACACAAATGGCCATTTGACCAAAACCCGTACGAACCCGCAAGATTGGGATCTGATATGGTCTAATGATTTGCTCTTGTCAATTAGTAATCCTGAACAAATGTCTAACAAACCCAATAGTTGTTGAGCACAGCAACACAACCTCTGGTTGAAATTGACTGATTGGTTCAAATTTTGCCCACAAGAAACCTGTGGTGCAATGAACAAAGCACACCTTCCCATCCATGCTAGGATCCTCAATGTTCTTGTGCCACCAGGCCCGCACCTTTTCCCGCACCGTTTCAAGGCGCCTGTGTCTGGTTCAAGCCAGAGAAGCTTCCGAAAGTATCCTCATCCAAGAGTTGATTTTTTGGTTGGACCGCTCCCAGAATCCCAGATCCAGCTCAAACAACCAATCATCGTTTAGGCCCATCGGATGCAATAAAAAAGGAGAAATCTTTGGGTCATGCTGCTGATCAACGACCAACTTGCTCATTGTAGATCCCCTGCAAAATCCGTTTTTTTTGTTGTTCAATTCCCTTTTGTTGCTGGTTGAATTGATGAAACCGCATTTTTGTTGGTTAAATCCCCGTTTGTGTTTGTTAAATCCTCCAATGCTCATTGGTTGAATCCTACTTTCTGCTGGTAAAATCCCAATGTGTGCTGGCTAAATCCTAGTTTTTGCCCCTGAATCCTTCCTATCGCAGCCTTCAATCCCTATTTTTCTTCAGGAAATCCCCCTAAAACTGGGTCAACTGAGCTGCCATGCCACCCAGGCATCTTGCCCCAGCTGCAGCAGCTTTTCTCGCCGATCCTTTCGCACGCCATAGGCCTCGCCGCTGGCGCAGCGTGCCAGGCCGGTGAGGTAGATCCCCAGGGTGACCTGTGCTGCTGTGCATGGTTGTCTCGCAAAATTATATACATCATATACGTGTGCATATATATATTCAAGCCATTCGGTTCTGGGTCACAAAATAGGACATCCCAAACCTAGATGTTTCATATTCATCATCAGTGTTGCCCCTTAAACATGCCATGTTTGGGGGTATCCCCTCTCAGAGACAGCCCATCTCCAATATCGGTCCAGGTGACATCCGTCATCTCCACTTGGTGCCTGGTTTGCAGGAGTCGAACTTGGCACAGACAGTCCCACCAGCGTCCCTGCTCACACCTCTTCATGGCAGACCCCACGACCGCCGAATCAAAGTGATTGGCCTTGATGGCTCTGTTCAAGTGAAGCAGAACCTTCAGGCAAAAAAAAACAAAAAAAGGCACAGTCATTTCAACAAAAAGATTGGTCTTCAATCCAGAGAAATGTCTTCTGACTGAGAAATTTCGAGGCAATAGCTATAGCTTAGCAGTGATTTTAGTTGAAACCTTGAACTTCAACCATGCTTTACATCCTTTTTTGGACCCTGACGCCTCCTCCGGCCTTTTTGACCATTGAATCTTCCGTCGCGTCTCAGCAGACTCCTCTGGCCCGGGCGTCTGCGTCGGGGCCGGAATGAAGTCTGAGGCACACGGATACCTTGCGGTCGCTTGCACACCGGCATGCCGGCATGGAGGTTTCCTGAGGTTTCCTGAGGGGGGACCTCATGATACGTCTAGTATCGTCTAGTTATCATTGATATCATCCATTTATAGATACAGTAGGTTTTTCCATCATGAACCATCCAGCTATACCCCGGGTACCCCCCCATTTATGGAAACCCCCAAGTCATGAAATCATGAGAGTGTTTCTTTATTGATGAATCAACACGGGTTATTGCTCTGGCTTGACATGATTTGATTGGACCAGCCATTTCGGGGTCCATTGAAAACCCGTTATATTTGAAGCAACGGCCGTGTTGATGTCCCTCACGAAATTGGCCCAACACATAGTCCTTCTATTCTGCCATATCTAATAACTTGCGGCCATACTATAGGATAAATCTCCCAAACCATGAAACATCACAGAAAACCTAAAATGGCCATCTCATAAAGACTGATTGTTCTTTTCAATCAAGGCCTTTTTGACTTTCAATGCTCTCATGCGAATAGTACGGGCCTTTATCTTGAAGAAGTTTCAACCCAGTTGCAGCCGCTCCTCTGAAGTGCGACTTTCCAGCCGCTGTCTCTGGGCAATGAAGGTTTGCGCTGGTCGCGCATGGATTTGTCGCTGAGAGATTCGCGATGAGAGATTCGCGATTGGAAGACATGGCTTTCTGCACCACATTGGGGATCCGACATAGAGATTAAGACTTTATTGGCATGTTCTGTCCATCATCAAAAGTGGAAAGTCTCCTGCTGGGTTTAGCCCGTGGATAAATCCCTCTCACGTGTGGATGAAGGAATTCATTCCAACCAGACATTTTAAGTACTCCAATTAGCATCTCGTAACCTGCAAGATTTGGGCTCCCAAGAAAGATCCATGTGTGATATTGTCCAATCTGTGCCCACACAACTCTGTGGGAGTCATACTTTTTCTAGATGGAAGCTAAAGCGACGCCGCTCAAGCTGAAAGGATGCAGATTTCCAGTATCTCAGTATCTCCTGAAACACCTGCAAATTGCGCCACAAAACTGTACACTGTACTCACTGTACCCCTTTTTGTCATGGAATCGTACTATGAAGATATATAAGATATGTCTACACAGACTTACACAGATTTCAGGGGCAGACCTTCCAACAATGTAAACCCCGGAGCAATCAACCCTGGCTGATCAATTAGGGGTACCCCCAAAACAGTGATCATCGACGACGGAAATAGCAACCCTCAAACACACCCTAAGCCGTATTGATGCGGGGTTGACATACAAGCAACAACGCAAAAGCATGTCACAAGGAAAAGCTCTGACTGGTTTTAATGTGCAAAGTATGTATTGTAAGGACTTGAGTAGTACAGAAATGTTGTCCGTCAATTCCGCGTCAACAAGGATCGCTCCAATTCTTCATTACACATATTTTCTGGCGGAACAACGGTTGCGTTTCACCGCATTGTGGTTTCTCCAGACTCTTTTGGTGTCAAGCCCTTCCTTTGTGTCACCCGTTGATTCTGCAATGCCATTCTGCAAGGATTACAACTATTTGTGGTTATGGATCAAATCCTTGATACTCAGCTGAACATCTGATGGCAAATAGATGTTCAACGCTGAAATGTGGTAAACTCAATGCCATAAGCCGTCCCCAATAGGACCATTTCTATGGGTGCCATAAACCATCTCCACATGGTTTGTCGATTTCGACCCATGGCTGTCACTTTGGTACTGATCCCCAATGTCTCACTGAACATGGCAGAGAAACCAAAGAAATTTGGCCCAATACTGCAAGGTGGTGCCCCCAAGACAGCTTAATTGGTTTATAACTCCAATATATAACTAGGACTTATGGATCTTATGGATTCTTATGGTAGATATATCTATAGTTAATGGGGTTACCTGGGGGACCACCACATTGTAAGTCAATACATGTCAATACTATCCCCAAACAAATTTGCTGCTGACCACAATAGCTAGGACCTTCACCTGGCTGAGGCCGCCACGGTCATCTGCCTGGCTTTGCACCTGACGTGGGGAGGATTTGGATTTTTTGGAGGTAGATACTTTTTGTTTGGGGCATTGTTTCATCCATCTAGATCAAAATTCATATTCATGTTTGCATTAGATGTACCTTTCAACCTCTCTGAAATCGATGTATAAATTTAATCCACTGAAATCCAATACATGGTTTTGTCTGTAAATAATGCGTATGTATGTACCCTTTGGCCTAAAACCCCTGGTTATCCAAAAAAATGAACCATAAAAATGCATGGTTTTCTCATCCCATCATATTCGTTGCTAAATGCCCATGATGTTATAATAATAATTCCCAATAAATCAACTCATATAAGAACCAACAGTTGTTGGGGATCACTACAATAACCTTGTTCATATCAACCATCGTTGTTATTGATCATTATAATATCAACCAACAGTGGTATTTTCTTCACCGTTCGGCCAAAAATTGAGTCAATTCCCACAACGATTCTCCTCCCAGTGCCTTGGGTTTCTCGGTACTGGCGGCCACGGGCGCTCTCGGCGTTGGCGTCCCCTTGGACGTCCGTGGTGGGGTCTTGCTCCTCCAATCACGCGGCTCTAGTACCAATGAAAATTGTTGTTTGAAAAACATGGGGACAGTTAAATCAAACGCCACTCTATATCATTTCATATTTTACGATTTCATGTTTGGTTTGGATTTGTCTTTTAAATTCCAATTTCAATGGATTAGCATCAAGGTATACCTACAAGGTATACGTGTTTCCAAACACACCCATTTTTACTAGTAAAACATCAACTCAAGGCATCTACCCCCACTCTTGAACCATCCCAAAACGAACACCGTTCCGGTCCTGGTCGGAGCCGGAGGCCTCGGAACCCCATGCAGCAATTGTCGGATGGAATATGAAAACCAACTGGATTCAGGTGCTTGGAAATCGCAATCAAAATAATAAGGAAAAAAAGGCCGATAGTCGTATGGCAATCATGACAGTAAAAACAGAATGATTAAAAACTGATCACAATAGCACAAAACGATTTCGGGGATGATTCAAAACTACTTGGTTTTGTCAATAACCAAACCATTGCGGATGGTTTTTGATTGGGTTATTGAGAAAACCAGGTAATTGCCACCCACAAAACCCATGCGGGACAAAAAAATTGTTGGTCCTTGCCACCCTTCAGGGCCTTGGTTACCGTGCTCAGCAGTCCCTTTTGCTTTGGCCTTTGGAGCCATGGCGCCGAAACCATGACAAAACGGCGTCGAAAATTTTCAAGACGGGCCAATTCGTGTTTCATTTTTTTCCGGGATGCAAAGAAAACAATTGCGACATGGCATGAATTTACTCGTCCGACCATTTTTTTCTTATTTCACGCAATGATTAGCATAATTTGTTTATGAATTTTGGCCGATATTCAAGGAACAGTTCCACTGCCATTGCCACCTTTGCGTGTTTTGTCACGCGTTCATTTGATTGTTTTTTCCATGTCACTTTCGCGCCGAGGACTGCGAAACATAATCCGTTTTGGACCAAAATACCGTTTGAGAACATGTTCAACAGACTGGACACCAAATTGTAACAAAACCTGTTCCATGTCAACATGATGTTTTTTTCGCGTCCACATGTAAGTGATTTATAACCATCAATATGCAAATCAAAAAATGTTGGTTCATGTGCAGCATGTCTCTCCTTCTACGATCCACATTGTGAACAATCAAATTTTTTAATATTGGATGTTTTCTGGGCCCCCTCCATGCGCTCAGTTTCCCATAAATAAATGTCAACATGGCAATTGTTTGCAATTCGAATGCGCAAACAACGCGAATTGCCAAACCTTGGCACAAACGCAATGCCACATGAATGCACTGTTCTTTTGGGCAGTAACTATAAAAATATATGTACGTATGTATGTATGTATGTATGTATGGACGTACGTATGTATGTACGTACGTACGTACGTACGTACATACATACATACATAACAATACATACATAACAATACATACATAACAATACATACATAACAATACATACATAACAATACATACATAACATTACATACATAACATTACATACATAACATTACATAACATTACATACATAACATTACATACATAACATTACATACATAACATTACATACATAACATTACATACATAACATACATAACATACATAACATACATAACATACATAACATACATAACATACATAACATACATAACATACAAACAAACAAACATACATGCATGCATGCATGCATGCATGCATGCATGCATACATACATACATACATAATATATATTATATATATATATATGAAAATTCGAAAAACACAAAGGTTCAAAATACGTCATGTTCGTTGATGTTTTCGAAAATTTTCATGTTTCAAAATCGTTGGAAATGTGTCGAATTGTCCACAAATTGGGGACGGTTTGTCCACATCTGTCGGTCCGATTTGCGTGTGGCAGAAATGTTGTATTTTTTGACTAATTCAAAAAAAATGGAACAAAAAATATTCTTCAAAAATGTGATGACTACTTGTATAACGGTCAGTAAAGGAACCCAATTGTTTTCAAACAAGTGTTCGCCCTTGTCACTTGCGTATACAAATACAGCATTTTTTGTCCAATAATACGAGTTTCGTTTGATCCATTAAGAATTTTCACCGGTTGGAAACGGCCGCATCATTTTACACAACGACGTTTTGTTTGCCACCGGATTTTGGCATGATATGCCACGCCTCACGGGAAGATACCAAAATGGCACACGAATACACGTCCCTTGCATGTTCGAAAATGTGACAAATTTTCGAAATCATTTTCTGATCATTACAGAAGAACTTTCGTCGGCTGCAGACGGTGGGTGATCCATACTCCTGTTCTTGCGAAACAAATGTATAAGTTCAGCGGTGACAAACAACTGTTTCTAGCATAGCATCCCCCATGATACCACAGTTGTCGCATTTCTCATCACCTGCCACCGAATTAGATCTTCTGAAAATCCACAGTCATCATGGCAGAGACCACGGGTCCAATCAAAAACGGATTACTCCCAGCCTTGAAATGTTCTCAAATACAGAGGTCACGTTTCCATGAAATGTTAGAATACCTGCAACACTCGCGATCAATATGTTTTCCCGATCCATCACTAGTGAAAAGATTCAAGTGACCCCCACCAGCATGACATTCTGCGAAGTGACAGTTCCACGTACTATCTGCCTTGTTGAAATCCGTGGCATGTCAAACGGCGGTGAATTGGCCTGTTCCAAGTTCCAGGAGCAGTAGTTCCTGCTTCCTCTGGGAACGAACCGGCACGATCATGAAATCTGTGCCCACAACCCCAATAATGAGACCAGCGAATGCTGAAATCATAAACATGGCGAGCAACAGCTTCTCCATGGCTCTCCCAACACCGTGACTTGCCTACTTGACACACACTAGATAAGAACTAAATTAATTGAGCGATCCGATGGAAACTGAAATAATATGAAACCAAACAAAAGTGTCGATCCTAATTAGATTTCCTTAGTAGTAAACAATTTTTGTGATGAATATCCGAAAAACATGATCGCGAGCAGAAACTGGTTCAAATAACCCTCAATGCACATAAGAAAGTTAATAGATAAACATGAATGAATGAATGAATGAATGAACGAACGAACGAACGAACGAATGAATATATGAATGAATGAATGAACGAACGAACGAACGAACGAACGAACGAACGAACGAACGAACGAACGAACGAACGAACGAACGAACGAACGAACGAACGAACGAACGAACGAAC
>Ga0126342_10016635_pt1 | contig 12806 bp, 10 predicted proteins | sample Cyp1metagenome_FD_92528 | JGI IMG/M metagenome (GOLD analysis project Ga0126342, IMG submission 92528) | Coral microbial communities from Lord Howe Island, Old Settlement Bay, Australia - Cyphastrea 1 metagenome | ecosystem: Host-associated > Invertebrates > Cnidaria > Coral ...
AAATAATAATGTTTCGAATAAAATTCGATTATTAGAAATTAATTATTATATATTTTTATTATTATATATAATTTAATTTTAAAATTATATATTTAGATTTAATTTAAAAATCAAATTTATTAATTATTAAATTATATTTTTAAATAATATGAAATATAAATTAAGGAATAAGAATAAAAATTATTTAAGAATGATTGATTTTAATATATGATGGAATTTTATAATATAATAATATTTTAATATAAATATATTTTATTATGAAAATAAAATATTTGGAATATTATAATTTAAATAATATATAATAATATTAAATTTTCTGGATGGTAAAGACCATAATAATGATAAATATATAATATAATAATGAAAAAAAAAATATCTAAATTAATGAAATATATAATATATTTTTAAAAAAAAATAGAATTTAAATTTCCGACAATATATATATGGAAAAATATAAATGGGGAAAAAATCAGAAAATAAAATAAAATAAAAAATAGAAAGAAAGAAAATGAAAATTCTCGTAAAAATAAGAAAATGGAAAATATTTTAATTTTCTAATATTTTGAGATTTTGGAGGATCAAAAAAAAAAATCTAAAGCAACGGATATGGAATCGTCTGACCAGATAAGAAATTAAAAATAAATTTCATTATAATGAAAAATATATTTCGAAATTAAAATATATAAAATATGTCATATTCGGATTTTTTTTATAAAATTAAGATATCAAAAATTTCTATGTTATTATAATTTAAAATATATATTCAATTCAATAAATATCTTAAATATTAAAAATTCTTGATAATCGAAATATTTTTAGATAGTTAAATAATATTTTATTTATAAAATATTATATATATTATTAAAAATAAAGAAAATAAAAAATTATTCGAATAATTTAAAAAAAATATTTATTTTAATACAAAAAAATACCAATACATATATTTAAAATATTAAGAAATAAAATAATTATGTTATTTTGTTTTAATATTGAAATATAAAATTTTCAAATTTCCTAAATTATATATAAATAATAACAATTATATTAATTTAAAAATAATATTGTTTATAAATTTAAAAATTTTTAAAATTAAAAATAAATTTATTTTTATTATTTTAAATATTTTTTTTAAAAAAAAATAAAAATTATAATTATTATAAATCCAAATATATTATACTAGATTATATAATAATAAATATATTATATTATAAATATATATTTAATTATACTATATTATATTATATTAATTACACAACAAAACCAATTATTGCTACTACCACGACTACAACTATAACTTCAATTATAACTATAACTACAACTATACAACTACACTACATTACACTATATTCCACAAGTAAAACTTAGAATGCCTCCCAGATTTCCAAAACAATAATTTTAGATATTTAAAATATTTCGGTTTCATAGATATATTAAGGGTTTAAAATCTGCAAAAATATTTATAATTTGATTTATATCTAAAATTGTTAATTTCATTATTTTTGATAATATTTTGCCAAAAAATAACTATCAAGACCCAAAAATAATAACCCTTCCAGATTATTCTTATTTTTTTGTTCATCCACTTAAGAACCTTTCGACGATCATACTAAGTATATGAAACCTGCAAAAACACACATAAATTGACTTGCAACACTTTTGCACCGCCAAAAAGTGGTTCCAACTGTCTCCTCCTTTCTAAATAGCTGCTAAATAGTTAGAAAATAGTTACTAAATAGCTACCAAATATTTTCTAAATAGATGCCAAATAGTTACTAAATAGCTGCTAAATAGTTGCTAAATCGGTGCTAAATAATTACTAAATAATTTGTAAATAGTTATTCAAGAATTATAAAACAAGGAGGTAAACCCTAAGTATTAAAAATCCTTCTAAATATTAATAAATTTAAAAAAAAAATGAATATTTAAGTTTTTTTCATTATATTTTTATATTATTATAAATATCAAAATATTTATATATAATATAATAGAAAAATTATTTCAAAAATATAAAATATCCAAAATATAAATTTTCAATAATATAATAATTTCCAAAATTATATTTTAAATTCCTAAATAATTACCAAATATTTTCTAAATAATTACTAACTAATTATCAAATTCTTATTAAGTAATTTTATAATAATTATTCCATAGTTACTAAATAATTATTATATAATTGTTAAATAGGTATATAATAATTGCTAAAACAAATCTTAAATAATTACTAAATATGCATCAAATAACCACTAAATATTTTCTAAATAATTAGTAAATAGTTATTAAATAATTACTAAATATATACCAAATAGTTGTCAAATAAAAATCAAATAATAATTAAATAGATTTGAATAGTTGCTAAATAGTTACTAAATAGCTGCAAAATAATCACTAAATAGCTGCTAAATAGCTGTTAAACAGCCACTAAATAGCTACTAAACTGCTAAAGAATTGTAAATATCTGCTAAAAAGCTACTAAATCGTTTCTCGATAGTTACTAAATAGTTATTAAATAATTATTAAGTTACTAAATAGCTGCTAAATAATTACTAATTAGTTACTAAATAGTTACTAAATAATTGCTAAATAGTTACTAAATAATTGTTAAAAAATTTCTAAATAGCTACTAAATAGTTTCTAAATAGTTGCTAAATAACTGCTGAATAGTTGCTAAATAGCTGCCAAATAGCTGGTAAATAGCTGCTAAATAAATAGCTGCTAAATAGCTTCGCAAAAGCTGCTAAATAGAACAAGGATTTTAAATGTTAAAAATTTTCTAAATATCAGTAAATTTAAAAAAATAACCGGTGTAAAATTTGTTAATAATGTTTTTACATCATTTTAAGTGTCAAATCGTTCGCAAATAGCGTGGTGGGAAGATTATTTCAAAAGTGGAAGGTGGCCAAAACGTGAATTTTGGCTTTTGCGGTGGGGCGGCGGTTTCCAAAACCACATTCTAAATTCCGCTTGCGGAGTATATATATATACTACACTACACCAATTACATTGCAGCACGCTATAACTACAAATATAACTACACTACGTTATACAACACTACTCTACACTGACTCCATTGCATTATACTACAACTACAACTACAACTGCAACTGCTACTACAACTACAACTACCACTACATTGCACTACACTACACTACACTAATTACACTACACTACAATTGCAACTACGCTACTTTACACTACACTAGACTACACTACACTAACTACACCACACCACAACTACACCTGCAACTGCAACTGCAACTACACTCCAATAATTACACTACATTCAGCACTGTATAAGAATTCCTTGTATAAGAAAATGAGGGGCTGGGTTTTTTTGCCGCATATATGTTTTGTAGAATATATATATATATATATGCAAATGGAAGTTAAGAAATTCAGGGACCCTGGAATTTTAAAGGCTAAGAAATTTAGATGTATGTGAAGGAGCCCCTTTGCGCCCCTGCTCAATTTCCAAACATGCTGGGAAGCTCGGATGTGTCATATTGAATACTTAAGAAATTGCTAAGAAATTAAGCGGCCCTCGACCGAATAATTGTACATATATACTGACATACATGGGGCCTTTCCGATAAGAAATTGAGGGACCTTGGCCATCGGCAACCATCATTCTTATATAACGCTCGCGCTGTACACTACAACTACGACTACAACTGCACTAAACCACACTACATCCAGCAGTTGTGGTGGGGTGACCATTGCAACCGTTGCAGCCACTCCAAAAAACACAACTCCAACCACCTTTCGGTCCATCAGTGAATTCGCTCTGCCTTCCGTGATTCACAACAACTCACCTCTCCTATATAGTGTCCTATCTTTGAAACTTCCGCCACTGCCTTGTGCGGTACTACGGGTAAGTATTTTTGCATTTCACTAAAAGGCTTCCGGGGTGGCAAAAAGTGTGGTGGTAATCGAAGGAAATTTAGAATTAAATTTCCGACAATATGGACAGATGAAAAAGCAGAAGTGGGAAGAGTCAGAGAAGAAAAGATCAGCCTGAGACGTGCGCGACACCAGAAGTCGGCAACAGGGCTTCGGGGTTGCCGGCGCCCGTGGAAATCTAAAGAGGTGATCACCTCTAGCAACTCCTCCAGTCTTAGCCCTTGAAGCCATCTCTTGAAGCACAATGTTTTACAGCTCTGCGACACCTTGAAGTGCCTCTACCCAATACCTTTTTGGTGAGCGACAAAGACAGGGTCTGAAAAAGCCAAGCCACATGCAAATCGCGTGTGAAAGAAATATGAATGGAGGATCTCAGGACTAAAACCGGACAAAAAAAACACAACTATCGAAATTCCGCGTTTCCGTGCAGGACAAACATACCTTCGGCATCCTTTGGCATGTGTTTTCTCGTGCGGCCGAGCACAATACATCTGACTGAGGTTTCCGGATTCAGTTCATTTTAAAATGAAGTTACCCTCTGGTAATTTAACATAGCTATTGAAAGATCCACCATTTTATAGCTGGGAAAATCCACTATTAATGGTCATTTTCCATAGCTACGTTAAATTACCAGAGAGTTCCAATCTTCTTTTTGATCTCTTGCGGTCATTCGCTGCAGTCGTAGCGAGGCCGCTGCGGGCGACTCATCAAACCACTGGTTGGTGGTATAACTACCCCTCTGAAAAATATGAAAGTCAATGGGAAGGTTGACATCCCACATATTATGGAATATGTGGAAAATGGCGCCTTTTGCTCTGTTCTTCAAAAAAACTGCATCCGCGTCAAGGAAAAAGCGCACAGGTAGCTCACAAGCACCAGGCCCACCAGGCCTCGAACAAGCAACTGATACGGTCAAGTCAAGTCTTGCAAAGCGATTTGAACTCACCAACATTCTGGTCAGAATCTGGCAAGCTGTCTAGTCAGAATCTTGTGCATTTTGCTTGGGGCAAAAACCATCTTACGCATGGCAAGCTCAGCAATAACAGGTCTTTTGCACAAGCATCAGCTATCACGTGAAGATCAAGAGCAACCGTTTCTGCCAACATCCTGAGTCTGCTTGGTCCAGAGGTCAAGCAACGCGTTTCAAAAAAAATTATACAAAGGTAAGCAGCGGCGAATGGCTGTAGTGGCCGCCCAAAACTACAACGACAGCGAAGGGTTGGAGCTCAAATGAGTCGGCTTGGATGGTGGCGTTGCGAATCCCGGAGGAACTCGCCACCTGAACAGACTTCGGATCAACAATTCTCATTTGAGCTTCACCGGCTGGGAACCCATTCATTTTCACTGACTGCACTTCATTCAAATGGTTGACTATCAGAAGCTTGTGGGCGCCACTCTTGGTGATGGCACCCATGCAGCTCAACAGCGGCGTGCCCGGCGTGCCCGCTTGGCACTGAGTAGAAACCAGTGCATCTCCAGGCGCAAACTCTTCAATCAAAAGCTTCAAGACCCAGTAGCGTGCATTGCCCAAACCTGTCCGCCAGTCCAGCAAACTGACGCTGGGGTACTGCGGAAGAGGAATGCCCCACTCTGGAATTTCGGGACTTCCAGCCAGCTGCGACTGGCCCAAAACCTGGGGATTTCACATTTCAAAAATCAAAGATGAAAGAATGGAACCCCTGTTCTATCACAATATCTATTGACACACTCCTCCTGTAGCGAGGAACTATTCAACACCACCAACACAGATGATGTTGGAAACCCCAGCCTCGACACCCAAAGGAGCCAACGTCGCAAACACATAGGCGTACGTGGCACCAGCTGCATTCCAGTAGATATCAGGCAGATTTGCAGTTATTCCCTTGCCTGGGTCGTTGTCATGAGGCATAATTATACCGATCTCGTTGAGGTCGATCTTGGTGTGAGGAAAGGATGAGGCATCGCGGGCTGTGATTGCTTTGTCCTTGAAATCTTTCATCCAAGCAGAAAAGTCACCGAAAAAGCCGGAGCTGTAGGTGGACGGGTCCGTCCGTTTGCTGCAGCCGGCATAGTGGTGAATTGAGACATAATCGATCGGCGGAACTGAAGGACCATGCTTGCTGCGATTGAGAAAAGGGGGAAGCCACTCAGCACCCCCAACACTGCCTACAGCAGCGCCTCCAATTCCCATGAAAGCTGGCGCGTAATCTGGACCACCAACTGCCTCGATCATCTCTGATACGACGACGTCATAATCATGGATGTACCTCCACGTCGTCATTGGGTTTTCCAGAGAAATTAGGTTTGCAGGAATGTCCTTCAGAAACCACATAGAAATCAAGAAGGAATAAAAAGTGTAAAAAATTGATCCTGCCAGGACACTGGTCGACAGTATAACTATGTTCTGCCTCGTTGAACAACTCCCAAACATGACCGTTCTTGCGGTTGAAGCGAGAATATGCCGGACCTCCAGTGTGTTTGACGCCGTCCTCATCCACGAACTCTCCCTTCACAATATAGGAGAGAAGTCGTCCAAAGTAAGAAGCCAAAGTTTCTCCACTGGGATCCAGCAAGTTTTTCCTATTACCACGCACGTAGCCGAAGAACGACTCATCTGGGTTTTCAGGGTAGGAGCAGTTCTGCGTCTTGTTCTCTGCATCGCCAAAAAGCCAGCAGGGCTGAGTGGCAAAATTGAGAACCACCGTATGATTTTGTCCATAGACAGCATCCATGAAGTCCTCCAACTGCGGTAAAATGTGGGAGAAGTCCCAGGACGTCCGTCTCGTCTTCGATTTCGACGGAGCATCCAGCTCTGCCACGCTTTTCTTTGGATAGGGAAACCACGGCACAAAGCGGACCAGGTCTGCCTGCAAGGCCTTCAAAGATGCCCAGGCGTTGTCATGGATGGGATTGCGGAAGCTCGTGCCATTGGGTGCTACAAAGGTGCGGTCCAAGATGGGGTTGCTGACCACCTGGCAGTTTCAAGGCGGACCTGCGAACAGGAAAAACCCAAGGTTGGCATGTTTGGTCCCACATCCTGCCCCGCACAAACCACTGTCCGCCAATGCTTTCCACATCTGATCATCTTGATTCCGAGGAAGTGACCCATGGGGGACTAAATTTCTCCTCTTGGGCTCTCTCTTCTCCTTTCTCTTAAACTACCTCTTCTCTTGCTTCTCTTGACATATCCCTCCTGTTGACCTACTGCCTATCCTGAGTTGCTCTGCCTCTTTCATTCCTCTCTTCCTGTACTACCTATTCTCTTCCTCTTCTTTTGTGTGATCTTTCTTTAGACTTTCTCTTGCCGAGCTGTCTCTTGTCTCAGCCCTTGTCTATTACTGCTTCTCAACCTACCTCTTCGCTTGAGCTATCTCTCCCCTCCCCTGGCCCACTATTCTTGACGGTCTCTTCTCTTGAGCTCTTGGTTTGACCTACTCTGAAACCATGTCTCCTTTGCAAGTGAGTTGTGAACGGTCTTCTTTTGAGTTGTCATTCGGTTGCCTCTTTTCGTGAGCTACGCAATCTCTTCTCGTGGCTCATCTCTCGTATGGACCATGGACCCATCTTTGGCCTTTTGCTCAGCTTGCACAATGACTCATCTTCCTCTATTCTGAGCCAGTTCTTCTCTATGACTATCAACTCCTCGTCAATTAATTGCGATTCGTTGCGGCAGTTGGGCACCATAGCCAAAGGAATTTTAGTTAGAAATTTTCCAAGTTGCAGACGGTGGTCATGGTTGACGTGACCGTCGACCACCGAGGCCAAAAATAGAGGCGTTTGAGCAACGCTTACTTTCAAAGAAAGCATCCTCTTCAGTCAAAAACACACTAGTTGCACACAAATGAAACCCCTCTGCTGTAGAGAGTGAACGGATGGGAAAGGAAGTGAATGGATCTGGCGGACTGAACAATGAATGTAGTCCGCAACTCCAGGTTGGTTGAAATTTCCGTTTAGGTGTTCTGCTTGCGCTTGTGCCAACTCTGGAGGTTAGGTACCCCCTGGTGGTTTAATATAGCTATGGAAAATTACAAATGGAGGTTTTATTGGGAAAATCATCTGTAAATGTGCCATTTTACTTGTGGCAAGGATTCAATTTCTGGCCTGCAATGTCGTCACGGTGCGAGACGTCCGAATCACCTTTGAGAAGTCCACTGTTACGGTTGTTATGGCAGACGTGATAGGCACAAGGCAGGCCAGCAAGATCCACATCTTTCAAAACGGCGATCGTTCACGCTTTGGTGTACCCTCTTGAGAGAAACTCCTCACGAATTTTTATGTCTCAACAAACATTCTGCAGCAAAAAGACTGGATAAATTCTGAGATGGAACCTGGGCCAATGATTGAATTTACACACCCATGGGCCAATGATTGAATGGATTCCTATCTGCATACTATATCGGTTTGTCCGAAAATAATACATCCAACACTCCAGTGTTGAACCATTGGGTACCCCATATTTTGTACAGGCCTCAGGCTTCCCGATACAACTGGATTCTCGATATGTTGATTACAAAATAGCTGGGTCATGTGTCCACGAAAAATACATAACTTGTCCAGAACAATCCAAACAAACCATTAAAAAAGGGGTTGGATAAGAGGCATAAAGTGCAGATGTGAAGAGGAAGTGCGTAGGCTGAGTACAGCAGAGATTCAGGAGCTACCCGCGTTGCGATTGATTTGAAGAGCTGTGCTTCCCGACGGTCCACATCGAAGCTCGTCCAGGAGGTTGGAGTTGTACCTACTATGGTCATGGCTAGCAATCGTCGAAACTCGTCTAATTACTGATCACCACTGGCAATGGTTTAGATATATCATGGTCATTCTTGGCAAACAGGCTTTGGCAAACATTCCCCGATCGAAATATGATGCACGGTTGATTCTAGAAAGGTCAGGGCGTCTGTGAATCTATGAAAAGAAAAGTTCAAAAACAGTCTCTGGATTGAATGCAAAATGTTCCTCATCTGGTCCAAAGATTCGTCAAAAAATGGTACCAAATTCCCTACTTTTTTGTGGGTTTCTGATGCATGGACTCGTCTGAAAAGTTCAACATGGCCAACATGCCCAAAACAACCAAAACCACTTCACAGAACCCTTCAAAAATCTTAAAAAAGGAAGCCATGTCTAAACAGCTGGAATGCATCTTCAGATATTATACTGTACTACGACATGTTTTGATGATCCATCATGCCAATCTAAAATTTACAATGCTTGGTTTCCACACTCTTCCAGGACCACTGCAGGGAGGTCCTGCAGGTGTCGAACCCAAGAAGTATCACACCAATGAATGACGCGAAATCGCCAAACTCTAAGATTCTGTTGCACCAAGGGGGCATCAAGTTGGCTTTGCTCGGAACCCTAAGGGGATAGGGCAACGAACATTTTCTCCTTCCCAACAACTCTAATTCCAAGGACAGCAGCTGACGCGGCGTCCTCTGGCAGAGTTGGTGGCAAAATGCACCTTTGCGGCGCTGGGCAGGATCAGACAGAGATGACAAGCGAAAAGCCAACCGACGAGTTTCACAACATTTCACAACTAAAGAACCACGTGAACCACAGGTTTAAAAATAATGCATATAATTACTCCGAACTCCAAGAGTGAATTTCGGAAATGAAGATACTCCGGCAATCTAGCCTGGCCATGGAAACCCAATGTTTCAATAGGAAAGTCAACTGTAAAAGCAGGATTTCCTATCACCAGGTTTCACAACCAAAGGATAGAAGCACTTGCCACCTGCACCCGGGGCCTCAACATCTCTCTGGGACAGGGAAGGTGGACCCGGGTTTCTCTTGGAATACCGAGCCTCAACGGAAAATTTTGGAAATCGTTGTCTCTCAATGCAGTTGACCTGTCCAAAATCCATGGGCCGCATAGTGCTTGAAAGATGATGGGAACGTATGCAATCTTCCAGATGTTCCAGAAGTGTTGCTGCCAATGATAATCAAGGTCATAATCTCGTTGTTTTTCATGATGAAAACTCGTGTTACTAGTAGTATGTCAGTTGGTATCAACTCTAAATCATTCTAAATCCCTGGCCATGTCCTCACCCCACGACTCTCGAAACTCGTCAATCGCGCAGTGCTGGGCATTCGAGCCGCTGCAGTGAACTTCCTGCAGCGCTGGGATGAAGCCCTCATCTTTTTCCCCGTGCGAAGCCCATTTCCACTGGGGACAGTCCCAGCAAACTATGGACTTTTGGATAAGGCGCCCTTAGGATAACTGGTGTCTAAATATCCGAATCCCCACAGTTGTGTAATGGTGTGTACACATGCGAAAAGCCGGTAATATGGAGCAGCTTGCGGAATAGTCACATGGTTATCCTTCATCGGTCCACACATTGAGTGGTGTAAACACCGCAAACAATGGAAACCATCTCAACTTGAAGGTGCTGAACTTCCATACAAGTTCTGGCATTGATAAGATGTTGTAAGCGTGTAAGTGTATATGGAAAAACCATAACCCTTGCTGCATCATCCTCCATGGTAGAAACCCTGGCAATTGTCACTATCTGCAAAGCTTCCCTCAAATAATGCACCAAGACAATCCAAAACATTTGAGATCTTTCAGGGTCAAGTCCAGGCACCATTTTCCAAGCTAAGCCATGGATTTTGACCCAGCGGATCGAACCCCCGCCAGATTCTGGATTTAAATGATATTATATTGTGTATTGTTGTGTTATGTTGTATGATGTTATGTTCTCAAAAAGGAATGGCCATACACCCACAACTTGTCGAAACTCAAAAACTCTCGGCGTGATGTTCCCAGTTGGAGCCACTGGTGGTCCAAGGCGCAGCGTGATGGCAGCACTCAGCACTTCATGTGGTCGACACATTGGTTACACCTGTCTCAGCGCCTTCTTCCCACGTTTTGCAAAGAAACAACTTCTCTTCTGCTCCCTTCAGACTCTGTCTTTTTTCTTGGCGGTGGAAGTCTTTCACCACAAGAGGCCCAATCTTGAACCCTACAAAGACTGAAAACGAGTTTCCAAGCAGAGGCAAGTCGCAAATACCCGGGAAGACATCCCACGCCAACAACCCCACCCAGAGATCACAACAGCAGGAACAGAAAGTTTCAAGGTGACTTTGAAAACGTTGGCGACTTCGACTGGACTGAATTCTGCTGCCTCGATCTTTTCAGAACGTCTCTCCATTTGCAGCGCGCCAGGTGCCACTGCAGTGGCTACACTGGACCTCGGTCACCCAATGCATGCGCTCCCAAAATGACTCGCAATATCATGAAAAAACATTAGAATTCGCGAACCCAATATGAAACTACTTTGTCGGAAGGAATCGTTGAAACATGTTGAAAGGGACTGAAATGGGGAATCGGAATCTAATCACTTGACTGCGTAGGCTCTTTTTTCGCCTCATCACTGCGAAATCCCAGCCCCAGGCAGAGCATCCCATCATTTTCACAGAAACAGACAGCGCGTAACCGCAGGATACCTCAGTTGTGGCACTTTACTTTTGAACAAATTGCTGGCAACTCACTGAGACCATTGCCGGACAGCCAAAGCTCCTGCAACTGGCCGAGTTCTGACAGCATATTGGCCCAGACTTCAGCGGGTAACTCGCCGAGTTTGTTGTCACGCAGCAAGAGAAACTGCAAGTTGTCAAGCGCTGCAAACAGACTACCCCAGACTTCCAGAGGCAACTCGTTCAGCCTGCACCCATCGAGGACAAGTGTTCGCAGGTTGCCCAGCGTGGAAAAGGCTTCAGCATGCAACTTGCTGAGATCGTTTCCGCCCAAGTAAAGCACCTGCAAGTGGCTGAGCTCTGCAAACGATTTGGACCAGACTTTAGAAGACAACTCGCCGAGCCTGTTGGACTCCAGGCCGAGAACTAGCAAGTTGCTAAGACCTGCGAAGAGATGGGCCCACACTTCAGCAGGCAACTTACTGAGCTTGCTGTGAGCCAGGTGCAGTTCCTGCAAGCTGCTGAGCCCTGAAAAGACATTAGCAGCAGCAGGCAACTCGCTGAGAGCGTTTTGGCTCAAGTATAAGTACAGCTTCTGCAATTTGCTGAGCCCTGCAAACACTTCAGCAGGCAATGCACGGAGCTTCTTGGAATGCAAGACAAGCTCCTGCAAGCTGCTGAGCCCTGAGAAGACTTCAGCAGGCAGCTCACTGAGCTTGTTTTCGCCCAGGTTGAGCTCCTGCAAGTTGCTGAGTCCTGAAAAGACTTCAGCAGGCAGCTCACTGAGCTCGTTTTGATACAAGTAAAGCTTCTGCAAGTTGGTGAGCCCTGAAAAGACATTAGCAGGCAAATCGCTGAGCTTGTTTTCGCCCAGGTTGAGCTCCTGCAAGTTGCTGAGCCCTGCAAACACTTCAGCAGGCAACGCACGGAGCTTGTTGGAATGCAAGACAAGCTCCTGCAAGCTGCTGAGCCCAGAAAAGACTCCAGCAGGCAACTCACTGAGTCTGTTCCAAGCCAGGTCCAGCTCCTGGAGGTTGTTGAGCCCTGAAAAGATTCCGCCCGGCAACTCAGTCAGCTTGTTTGAACCAAGGACGAGCGCCTGCAGCAAAGGAGTCTTATCAAAGATGTGATTTGGCAGCGAGGTCAACTTGTTTTCGCTCAGATCGAGAACTTGTAGCCGCGGGCTGTGCTGCAAAAGCTCTTGAGACAGCACGCTCAGCTCGTTTCCATCAACGATGCGATGGCCCTTGTCATCAGATTTACCCCCCAGCAACAATTGCTGCAGAGCTGGCATGGGGTGCAGCAAATCTCTTGGCAATGCGTTCAAATGATTTTGGCTGAGGGACAAGATTCTCAAACTTGACAACACAGCAAATGTGTCAAACTCTAATTGCTTCAAACCCAAGCGGCCCAAGTCCAGCAATTGCAAGCTGTCCAAAGGAGCGAACAGCTCCTTAGGCAAAACAGGCAACCTATTCGCAGAGAGCGACAACCGTTGCAAGCACCTTGAAGAA
>Ga0126342_10016636_pt1 | contig 12804 bp, 18 predicted proteins | sample Cyp1metagenome_FD_92528 | JGI IMG/M metagenome (GOLD analysis project Ga0126342, IMG submission 92528) | Coral microbial communities from Lord Howe Island, Old Settlement Bay, Australia - Cyphastrea 1 metagenome | ecosystem: Host-associated > Invertebrates > Cnidaria > Coral ...
CTTTCCCTGACGAACTCTTTCTTTGCTAACTGTTTCTTTGACTAACTCTTTCTTTGACTAACTCTTTCCCTGACATTCTAAAAGTCCGTAACACGGAAGTTTCTCCCCCTAAACTTCCTTTGACTATATATACAGCACACACACACATATATATATATGTACATACATACTATATATACAGCATATATATATATACACACTATATATACACTATATATACGCAATATATTTATATATATACTATATATATATAGATACACTATATATATATACACTATATATATATATATACAAAATAGTTTTTCACAAAATGGTGGATCCCCAAGTCACTATGGGTTTCATTTTTGAGAAACCTCCCATCAGAGCCATCAAAGATTGCTCGAAGTCCTCGAAGGTCGCAGTGGAGGCGAATGGCAAAATCGATGCGGCCAACGAACGGATCCGTACCCTCAGGCGGGCCAGGGAAAACAGGGAGCTGGGCCGCTTTTGCATCTTTTTCCCCAATGAAATGTTGAAGACATGTTTTTCTTTAAATCGGAAATTCGACACCATCCATTGTTTGATATATGAAATCTGAAACCACGACATCATGTGGGCGATGTCTCGCTTGTAACTCCTCATGTGCTCGCTTGTTACTCCAAAATCTGTTCGCTTGCAACTCCAAAATCATGAGCATCCTCTCTTCCTCCTCCTCATCATCATCATGATGATGATCCTCCTCCTCATCTTCTTCTTCATCTTCTGCATCTTCTGCATCTTCTGCATCATCATCATCATCATCAGCATCAGCATCATCACCATCATCACCATCATCCTCATGATCACCATGATCATGATCATCATGATCATCATCATGATCATCATCATGGTCATCATCATCATCATCATCATCGTCATCATCATCATCATCATGATCATCATGATCATCATCATGGTCATCATCATCATCATGATCATCATCATCATCATAATGATCATCATGGTCATCATCATGATCATCATGGTTTTTGGTTATATATAATCATCGTCATCGTCATCGTCAAGGCCATCGTTGTCATCGTTGTCATCGCTGTCATCGTTGTCATCGCTGTCATCAATGTCATCGCTGTCATCCTTGTCATCGCTGTCATAGTTGTCATCGTTGTCATCGTTATCATTGTCATCGCATTCATTTTTTCCATGCATTCGTTTGCCTATTCATTCATTCATTCATTCGTTCGTTCGTTCATTCATTCATTCATCGTTCGTTCGTTCGTTCGTTCATTCATTCATTCATTCATCCATTCATTCAATCAATTCATTCCATTCATTCCATTCAATTCCATTCATTCCATTCATTCCATTTTTTTCCATTCATTCCATTCATTCCATTCATTCCATTCATTCTATTTATTCCATTCATTCCATTCATTCGATTCATTCCGTTGTTTCATTCACCCCGTTCCATTCCATTCCGTTGCATTCCGTTCCATTCCATTCTATTCCATTCCATGTCATCCATTCATTTCATTCATTTTATTCTCTTTTTCATTTTCATTTTCATTTCATTCCAATCCGTTTCATTTCATGTCATTCATTCATTTATTCATGCGTTCGTTCGTTCGTTCGTTCTTTCGTTCGTTCGTTCGTTCACTCACTCATTCATTCACTCATTCATTCATCCACTCATCCATCCATTCATCCATCCATTAATTCATTCATTCATTCATTCATTCAATCATTCATTCATTCATTCATTCATTCAGTCATTCATTCATTCATTGATTGATTGATTGATTGATTTGATTATTTGATTGATTGATTGATTGATTGATTTGATTGATTGATTTGATTGATTGATTGATTGATTGATTGATTTATTGATTGATTTGATTTGATTTGATTTGATTTGATTGATTGATTGATTGTTTGTTTGGTGAGTCACTGATTAGTTGGTTCATTGACTCATTGAAACACTGAATTGTTGAATCGTTGTTTCGTTGATTCAGTGATTCGTTGATTCACTGATTCATTGTTTCATTGATCGATTCATCGGTTCAATGATTCGTTGATTCATTGATGCACTGATGCATTGACTCGTTCAATCTTCGACTCGTTGACTCATTGATTCAGTGAATTCACTGACTTATTGGTGCACTGATTCATTGAGCCGTTGATTCATTGGCTCACTGGGTCGTTCAATCACGGTTCATTGAGTCATTGGTTCATTGAGTCCTTGAACCTGAACCATTGGTTGATTTTTCTTGCTTCACATTGTTTCATCCATTCATTGCATTGTTGAAAATCATTGGATTATTGGTTCATTGCTTCTGTGACTCCCTGGTTCGTTGAATTGTTCATTTGTTGATTCATTTGCCCGCTGGTTAATTGATTCGTTGAATCATAATTCATTTGTTTATTCAGTGAGCTGTGCCTGGATTCTTTCATGTCATTGTCATCTCAACAACCATTTGCTCATTCGTTGATTCACTTCACAGCTTCAACACTTCATGGTTTCTGCATCGCAAAAACTTTCCTATAGGCCATGCCAAGGCCTTATTGTTTTTTCTATTCACGCCGGCTCCATTCCACCAATAGCTGCTAGAAAGGGCTGCCAGTGGCGTGCCGGGTGACCACGGTCACTCCATTGTCGCGAACCGTTGTGCGTCACGGGGCCGGTCTCCTTCTGACCTTCGTTTTATTGTTTGCTCCTTTGTTTCGGTGGTCTTGGGGTCCATGTTCACAGATCCATTTTGCTGGTTAGCAGCTTATCCCGCAGCCTACAGTTTATCCTGTTCTTTCCAACTGGCTGAAAGTGATGATAAACCACATGTTTTTTTTCAGCTACCCAATTTCTGGTCAAAACCCCATTGATGAAAACATACCTCTCCCAGGAAAGAAAGGGATGATGCGCTGAAGGAAGGAGACCGGCTACGTGCTGGAGGCAATGAACAGCCTTGGATGTTGTGAAGTCCTTGAAGTGGCAAGGTTTTTGATGGGGGTGTAGTGGGGACTTATGGAGAATATCAAACAAGTTGGGATTTATGGGGATAACAATGAAAGTTACGGCGGAAAATTGATAAGCAACAGCCAATGGGAAGATTGAACGGGATGAAGCAGGAATATTCGGACGAACCCTCCAATAAACGTACAAAAAATATGGAAAGCGAACCAGACATGTACAGTAGATCATTTTCCGAATGGGAAACAACCATCGATGGCACTTTTTTTTATTGTATGTTTACTGGAGGGGAAAATCTGTAGCATCCAACCAGGAGCAATGTATTTTCCAGAAGTATTTCTTCCCCTGAACTCTGACAGGTGAAAGGCTTCTTAGTCGACAGGAAGAGTGTCGCAGAGAGCGGCAAGATTTGGCAGAACAGAAGGTGCGAGGATGTTTTGGGTAAACTTAATGGTGAATGCTAGGTTGATGACGTTGATGAGGTTGAGGCCACGAAATTCGATCAAAAGCGCTGTTGCGAACAAATTAGTGGTGGATGACGAACAATTGGAACCACATTGGAAAGGGGGATCACCAACAAAAAAATGAAACAACTGTCTAGGGGCAGACAACTGATACAGACATATGAGACCAGACGGATTAGCAGAGTCAGACCACCCTGAGATGCATTTATCTGCATTTTGAAGAGTCATTTGATGGGGTACTCTTGAAGGGGTTTCAGTTTCAAAGCCTGACAAACCGTGACAGATCGTAGCTGGTCTACTATCTTCTACTGAAAATCCAGACGATTGATGGTAAATAGCCTGACTCGACAGCCCGCGACGGGCCCCCTCAATGCCCAAAGGGCCACCCGCAAAATAGGGCACTGACAAATGACATGAAAAAAGGTTGGCATCAGTAGCCAAAAGAATTACATCAACAAATGACATGAAATAACCACCAAACGATCTCAAAATGTGAGGTTTTTAGGTATTTTGTTACCAACGTAGTCAAATTCCTAGGCAGGATGGTTTTCCCTTTATCAATTTTCAGAATATATATATATATACAGATACATGATCATAGATGTATAAATCTAAATAAATAAATAAATAATTAAATAATTAAATAAATACATATATAATATATATAGATAGATACATGATCATACATGTATAAATATAAATAAATAAATACATATATCATATATATATATATATATCATACATAAATACTAACCCCGTTATAGATAGTAATCCCTTGGTAGCCGCTGGGTATAGCAAGCACTATCAGTCTATAGGAAACACTATCACTATACCCCCCAGAACATGGGGCTGTCACCGAGAACTTGTGAGGATTTAAGCGCCAACAATGGGGCTTTGACCAGCAACAATGAGAGTCTACCTGTGTTACCAACAAAATCCAACATGTGAATAGAGTGGGGTATGAAAAGTAAAGCTGGTTTAGGGTTTATTTGGGATTGGTTTAGGGTTCCTTCTGGGTTGGTTCAAGGTTGTTTTAGGGTGTATCTAGGGCTCATTTAGGGTTAGTTTTGTCTTAGGGTTTAGGGTTTAGGGGTGTAGCCTAGGGTTGGTTTGGGGTCCATAAAGCGGGAGGGAGGTGACTCACGTGGTTTCCATGATCCCCCTGCCGCCTTGCAGGGATGACTGACTCTTTGTTGTTGGTTTTCTGTTTCTCTATCTTGGTCTCCCTTGCGAATGTTCAGTGGTGACTGCCATTCTGATCATCTCAACAGAATTATCCAGTAGGCGAGTTAGATAACTTAGACGAACCCTTGTCGTGACAATGGGATTTTGCACGATGCTTCGACCATGGGCGAAGTGGCTAGCGTGGCCAAAAAAAATCATTCTCTTGCACCAATAATTCGGAGCTGTAGCCTTCTGGCCAATGATGGCCTCTAGTTCCCAGTCACAGGGGCAAACTCTCAACAATTTTTGAGCCGTAACCTCAGTTTGAGAGGCAGTTGGCATTCCCAAGTGATGGAAATTAAATGACATTGATACACGGTAGTCCCTCCACGTATAGACTTGGGTTTCACTACACTGGTGAATGGGTTGCCTTCTTCCATCAAATCATTCATGCATTTTTTCCAGATTTTGGACCCATTCTGGGTGGTGCATCACCTCATTTAAGTACTTCCAAGGATGGTATGCCCACTGGTATTTCTGTATGACCCATTGTAGTGGGTTGGTCCCCAGTCATGAACATTGAACACCCTTGGGTAATCAAACATCCATGCCAGTTTTTGGACCCCCCTTATTTTAGCAATCTACAGCTAGATATTTTTAAATTAACAATCGGAACCTCCCATTAGATAAAACCAGAGGGTATCTCGTATCTCAACAACAGCTGCTGGGAGGAAGCTTTGCTGAAAATTGTAGAGGACTTGCACCAGCCCGGCGCTCAGCTGTGATGCTTGTGATCCTATTAAGGTTTAGAAATTAAAAACATATGAACCTCTAAGCATAGTAGGCATGACCCATTCGTTTTTCGGCATTGATTTTGGAACCATAGGACAGTGAGGTCTCAAGCGGCAATCCTAGGTCCTTGATTCAAGGGACAACTTACATTTACCGGGACCCTGCATCAATTTGATGACAAAGGCCAATGAATTTCCTGTATAGTTTTTCTACTATTTTCTACTGACATAGCAACCTTACAATGATAAGACGTTTGAAACCAACCTTTAGGTTCTGCAAAGCAATACAGATCTCCATTTAGTTCGATGATTCTCCCGGCACCAGCGGGACCAGGACCTGCAAGAATGCTGGCATGACCAATGCGGGGCGCCACTCCATCCAGGTGGGAACAAACAATCTGTGGGGATTTTCTTCAAATGGGGAGTATAAATATGTATAAATGCCTCTTGCCAATAGGAATTATTGATGATTATTATGAGTGGTATAATCAATTGATTATTATTATTGATGATTATTATGATTACTATTATAATCAATTAGTAAATCCCTAATTTTTCCTTCTCAAACATCACCACTACCTTGGCTCGTATGTCCCTGTGAGGACATCGGCGACCTCACCGCCAGCTACCGGGCCTGACCTTGTTCGTTGAACCGCCATCCCCGATGGTTTCCCATGGTTTACCTTGGATTCAGGGCAAGGGATTCATGCACCACAAATCAGGGAAGAGTTGGACTCAGTTGGTAGCTTGATCGAACCGCGATGATTGAATGGTCAAGTGTGACATCCGCCCATGTTTTTCAAATACATTGAAGTAATTTCGCAAACTTTTGCTGGTTGCGGGAGACCAGAGCGTTTTTTGGTTTCAAAGGAAGATTCCAGCCACAGAGACCACATGAATAGGTCCCGGGAAGGTGAATTTGAAAAGTCCATGACTCTCTTGCGCCTGGACAAAGTAGCATTGATTGAATTGCGGATGATGCCGACCTTGAATGACATGACGAGTGGTTGGTGGTTTCAACGATCCTTTGTTGATCAATCAGGAAATTCTCGTTGAAATCGAGTGAAGATAGCCTCTGGTAATTTAACATAGCTATTGAAAATGGCCATAGAAATAGTGGATTTTCCTATTAAAAATGGTGGATCTTTTCATAGTTTTTTGTATGTTTACCAGAGGGTAGACTTTGTTGTGCTTGGTGGGTCTCATCCAGCTGTCATCCGAACTCATCCATTCCAGCTGCTGGAAAAACTGGCAGCTGCATACGGCCGCCTGGGTTGGAACATTGGAACGTGGCAACAATGGGTAGAACCAAAACGCCATGGTTAGTATATGTTAGTATATTAAACGTGGCAAACAATATCAAACAATCTCCTCAATTTTTCTCATATCCATAGCTTTTTTGTTGATTTTGAATTTCATCATCACTCGATTGTTCGAGCAAGTTCGCCGGTGAGAGTAATACGAAGAAATGGGCCACTTCTCCCTGTAGGTTGCTTCTTTACCTTGTTTCCGGTATCATTTTCCGTGTCATTTCTCCATATGTTCTTGGTCCGTGTATCCCGTGTATCCCCGTGTAACCCCTGCCATAGCTCGCCATATAACTCGCGTTTTTCGAGTTGTGCTCGTTGTGCTCGCAGGAATCATGCACAAAGACCTGAAGCCAGAGAATGTCATGATGTCCAGCGCGAAGGGGGCACCGATCCAGGACATCCCAGCTGTGCCTGAATCATGAGCGATGGGGAAAGATCTGAACAAACACTGTGTATTTGAGGCAACTGACTCTGTTAAGTGGAGCAAGTATCTGTTAAAGTCTCAAAGTTTTATTTTTGAAGCTTCAAGACATCGCAACGTCGGGTCCGTGGGCGCGGCCGTGCTTAGATTTCAGGACATGTCCACCTGAATCCAATCTGGCAATGGGAAATCCCCCTGTTCAATCGGGAACGTCAAGTAATTACAATTTGATTATCTAAATCTCCATTTTTGCAGTATTCCGCCCATCTACAGCACATTCCGAGTCAGAGTGACTCTGTGGCCCGGTTCTGAACTTTGTGTTTTGCATTTCTGACTTGCTGCCAGAGGGCACAAAACCAATATGCAGCTCCAATCCCAGTGACTCCACAGGACCTGCACGTCGTGGTGGTAGACTTTGGATTGGCTCAGATGTCATCCTCCTCAGCAGACCCCAGATTTTGGGTGCCCGCTTTGGTTGGCATTGGGTTCACCCAAGAAACCCAAGAAATTGGACGGTTAAACATTGTGAATCACAAAAAAACAACCTTTTGGGTTCATTCAAGTCATCAGAACAAATTTGGGTATACAGTGGAGCAAATTCAAGGCTGTGGGCTTTTGATATGAAGCATCCAATTTTTTGGGATCCTAATTTTGAGTCATTCAGTTGAAGGGAAGAAATACTGGAACCTCTCTATTTTGGGGTAAGAATATTTTCCCTGCAGATTTCCCTCAAGTCTTTCCTTTAAATCCATAAGTCAAAGCTGAAAGGCTTCGCCGGCGATGGAGATCGAACAGCAGCTTTTGTGGCTCGAAAAGTGCAACAAGTCACTGGCTCGGGCGCCTTGGGTCCAAGATCACCATGCTGCCGGATGAATTTTGGGTGAAGCCGTGTGAAGCCATGGTGTTGAGATGTGTTGAGCGTCAAATACACGGGGTTCAAGTAAAATAAGTAAACACATCCTTCATGCAGCATTCATGCCATTCTTAAACATGACGACAACCGAAGCAGCTTACGGAAGTGCGGAAGGGGTGACTGAAAGCCGTGGCAAAGGCCCGATGCTGGAATCTGAATGGTTGAATACAACACTGGCCACATTTTGCGGCTGTTTGGGCATAGGACACCCCAAAATTGCCACCTTTTATGGCAAGAATTCTGACAAAACATCAAATTTAGGACAGCTGAGACAAGCTCAACTGCTTGCTGTTTGGATGTTCGTCTCCCGGCGCTTGAGAGCCATGCCAATCTCAGTGCCTTGGAGTCAAGACATTGTGAACAGATAGACATGTACAACCAACTACCTCAAGTTGAAGAAGTCCATGTCAGTGTGAAGAGAAGCTCTCAAGAAGTGCCTTCAGCTTCTTGGTGCATCCCGAAAATTGGACGGAACTGACTCAATTCTTTTATCTTAAATCTTCGTTGGCCAGTACCACAATTCCACCCTAGATTTGAAACCAGTTTTCTGATGTCCTGTGAGGAAGGCATGCTCTAGTCGTTCTAAGATCAGGCGAACATGATTTTCAGCAGATCAACCCCTGGTTGATGATTGGTTCGGGGGTTACCCTTCACATATCGGGGGTGATCAGAGGCCATTGTCGCGGACATGTTTGGAGCACCTGAGGCAACAGCTTGGGGATGGGTGAATATTTGGTCCATGATGTTGCGGACATGTTTGGGGGATGAACTGCACTTTATGGCCATAAGTAGCAGCTATTTTGGTGTGAACACCAGGGCACCAGGGTGTCTTTTGACTTTGATCCCGGCCCTAGCCATATGCGGTATCATCAACTCGTGTCAAAGTGCACAGCTGGCGTTTCATCTGGATGGCTTGCTGCTTCACTCGAAATATTGAGGGGAAGCAAACTAGCAATCAATAGTAAATGCTTCAAACAAGTAGCCTCCCACGAGAATGTAACGTTAAAATCAACCCAACATGACAGCATGTCACCTGTTTTTTTTTTTATGTGTATAGTATCAGCTGCCCCCAAAATTATGGTCTATTTGACCAACCATCTCCAATGGCGATGGATTTACCACATCTTTTAGGGCTGGTGGGATAGGGATGAAGGACTACCACACTGGTTGATGATGGGGTAAAACTACTGCTCAATATACTGGTGATTATCGTCCATTGTTGGAATCTGCTCCCAACATGTTTTTGACATTGCTCATCTATTTTGGCTCCAGGCTGGTAAAACCATGTGCACGCCCAGGCTTTGAACCATGTTTGAAACCGTAAAAACACAGCAAAAGTTTGATGCTGAAAACCCATAGCTGCTACCCTCTGGTAATTTGTCACATAACATAGCTATGAAAAATTCGGTCCATTCACAGAGGATTTTCCCAGCGATGAATCCAGGAGGGTATCAACCAACGTTTCATGAATATCCCGCCAATCTCCCATGAAGATGTTCCATGAAAATAGTTCGCAGATCATTAATATTCCATCAATATTCTTCTACACCAGCATTTTCTTGGTTAAATCCCACCCATCTTTTCCAAGCCATTCACATCCCCAAAATCCACTGGGCGTCACCGCAGGTCTTGCAACTGCGCCCTGTAGAGCTGCCAGCTCTGAAGCCTAACCAGGTCCGCGTGAAGGCGAGCCATGGTGGGCTAGCGGTTGGGAATTTTGGGACATGCTTTGGCCATATGTTTTGCCGTCAAAAAGTGGAGAGTTTGTGGAGATTTGACGATCAAAATGGTTTTATGTTAGGAGAACCAGTCGGGATTTCACGAACAAACATATATAATATAATTAATATAATCATATATAGATGTATATGTATATGTATGTATGTATGTATATATATATATATATATATCATATATCATATATATCATATATAAACATCTTGGAATTTATGCCTTGATCGATACGTTTTTTTTTTGCCCAGATGGAAGCTGCTGGGGTGAACCCCTCGGACACCTACCTGCGCCTGGGCATGGAGGGCCCCTATGCCGCGGTGCCGCACCTGCTGCCGTGACTTGGCCTCATTTTCCTGATTGTTGGGGAGACATATATATATATATATTATTTAGATATATACATATTATTATTATTGTTATTATTATTATAGTTATTATTATGTATATATATATTATTAAGATATATTTGGTAGTGTTTTTCGTTTTTTTTGCGTTTTTTTTTGTGCAGCGTTTCTTTTTTTGGATATGAATAAATCATAATTTCAAACAGATCGATGCAAATGTTGAGCATCTACGTCTACATAGTAGTAACCGTGAGGCAAATGCAAGCAACACGGTGTTGGCAAATCCAGGTTTGGGGTCAGTTGAACTTGTGAAGCGTTCGCACTGCTGGGGGAGGTGTTCAACAGAAGGTTATTTGAAAGCCAATAGTTGAGGTACCCCACCATGTTTCAACACACGATGGCGGGGATCCCTCAAATTGTGCATGGTCAGAATTTTACGCTTTGAAACTGGAACAAGCAAGCCGCGGTGTGGGGCTTGTGACAGTCAACTCGCCATCTCATCAGTGCCGTTTTCGACCAGGTTTGTACGATATTTGACATCACCTACAGATTTTCTGGCTGTTTCACCTGAAAAAGGGGATTCTTTTTCTTTTCTTGCGAATCTGCCTAGACTCAGTAGGCATCCCGAAAATATCTCCGTCAGTCATATTTGGGGTTGCAAGGTAGTTACGAACCACTTATCGGGTTGTCAATTGTTTTTTTTTCTTGCGTGAATCCACCACATGATAGTACGCCCCCAATTTGTTTTTTTTTGGTTATATGACAATGTTTACCATATTTGGTTGCTTAAACCACAATATTGGCTGCTCAAATCAATCTTGTTTCCTGAATAGATCACTTTATATCATTTTTTACGGGTCAAATCACCATGGCAAAATCAGAACTTTCTGTTGATTCAATCAGGGATTCAAGCAGGTATTCAATCAGTCCCATCCACTTTGTTTCAGTTTTTTTTTCACTTTTCAGTTGATTCAATCCCCATTTATCCCATTGCTAAGTTGGTTTATAACCGAAATACGTATGGTTTACCATTAGTACTGCACAAGGCGGTGGCGGAAGTTTCAAAGAAACCTATAGGAGAGGTTGGTTGTTGTGAATCACGGATGGCAGAGCGAACCCACTGATGGATCGAAAAGTGGTTGGACTGTTGTGCTATCTATCTGTCTTTCTCTCTGTCATCTGTCATCTATCCATTTGTCTTTCAATTTATCCACTTGTCTATCTATCTGTCTTTACCTCTATTTGTCTATCTATCTGTCTTTCTATCTATCTGTCTGTCTGTCTATCCATCTTGTCTTTCTATCTGTCTGTCTGTCTGTATGTCTATTTATCTATCTGTCTGCCTATTTATCTATCTGTCTGTCTATCTGTCTATCGATCTACCTGTCTATCCATGTACCTATCTATCTTTCTACCTATCTGTCTTTCTATCTATCTATCTGTCTGTCTATCTACCTATCTGTCCATCTGTCTATCTATCTGTCAAATGTGCTTTGCGCCACAGCGCCGTGCACTCTTTCATCATCTCAACTTCCAAATGTGGTCCGGGAATGTGTGTTACTGTGTTTTGTACATTTTGACTTGGAAATGTGCTTCGCGCCACAACGGCGTCGGCGTGCAATTTTTCATCTCTCATCTGGCCACATGGCTCCGCACCCGCCGCTTTAGCGAGCCTACTTTTCGACCCCCCGGAGCCACAACTCATTTTCGCGCACCTACACCTTCTTTCTTCTGACTCTTTCTTCTGACTCTTTCTTCTGACTCTTTCTCTTCTCTTCTCTGATCTTCTTTCTTCTTTCTTCTTTTTCTCTTCTCTTCTCTTCTCTTCTCTCCTCTCCTCTCCTCTCCTCACCTCTCTGACTCTCCCCACCTCTGCTTGTCCATCTGTCCATCTTGTCGGAAGTTTGACTCCAAAACTTCCCTCGATGAATGTTTACTTATACTTTACATATACTTACATATACTTAAAAACTATAGTTCATGGATTTATACCCCATTCTCTTTTCAAATTTCCCCCTGTCCCTCGGCCCAGGCAACTCCCCTGGACACCCGGGAGGGACGGCGCCGGCACGGTGGAGGCTCTGGGCGAAGAGGTGGAAACCGCGCGCCTGGCGGTGGGGCAGCGGGTGTGGCTTGGCGGATGAAGGGGTGGGCTGAGCAACGGACGTGGGGATCTCATGGAATAACTAAAATATTCACATATCATGACATACATACATACATACATACATACATACATACATGCAACGTAATGTAATGTAATGTAATGTGATGGTATGTATGTATGTATGTAGGTAGGTAGGTAGGTAGGAAGGAAGGTAGGTAGGTAGGTAGGTAGGTAGGTAGGTAGGTATGTATGTATGTATGTATGTATGTCTGTTGTGTGTATGTATGTATGTTTGTATTTATGTGTGTATGTATGTATGTATGTATGTATGTAATTTATGTAGTGTATGTAATGTATGTAATGTATGTAATGTATGTAATGTATGTATTTATGTATGTATGTATGTATGCATGCATGCATGTATGTATGTATGTATGTGTGTATGTGTGTATGTGTGTATGTATGTATGTACGTATGTACGTATGTACGTATGTACGTATGTACGTATGTACGTATGTAGGTATGTAGGTATGTGTGTATGTGTGTATGTGTGTATGTGTGTATGTGTGTATGTGTGTATGTGTGTATGTGTGTATGTATGTATGTATGTATGTA
>Ga0126342_10016637_pt1 | contig 12804 bp, 8 predicted proteins | sample Cyp1metagenome_FD_92528 | JGI IMG/M metagenome (GOLD analysis project Ga0126342, IMG submission 92528) | Coral microbial communities from Lord Howe Island, Old Settlement Bay, Australia - Cyphastrea 1 metagenome | ecosystem: Host-associated > Invertebrates > Cnidaria > Coral ...
GGGGGGAAAGTGAAAATTCTTAGCTTGGGGAGCCCCACGGGGGAAAACCACCCTTAGCCCCTCTCACGGACCGAAATAAACCTGCGGTGTGGGCGGCCACCCCACGCGAAGCGGGGTGAATATTGTTTTCACATGTTTTCACTGTTCTTACTAGTCATCCACTTTTGGACACATCCAACTGCTGCCAACCTTTTGCGCGCAGTTTCCACTGGAGCGATTCTGACATCGAACTCCAGCCCCGTTTGGGGCTTTTTCTCGATGCTTCTCCACCATTAGCTGGATGACACCGGGGATTGAACCAAATTCGATAAGCAGAAGAGTCCATTCCAATTTCTGTATATAGATGTATATAGCATCAAAATGTGTAAAACATAAAATGAAATCATAGACATAGATGTACATTGTCTGTATCTAAACTGTATATACATGTTGTGTACTCTCTTCGAATTGTTCAGGATAAAGTCGGAAGGTAAAGTCGTGAAGATGGCCGCCCCCTGCTACACTCATTCCATCCGGGTTGGGTTTTTACAGCAAAATCTTCGTCCCATCAATGGCCATTGGGTGCAGATCCAAATAATCAACGGGTGGGAAATTTGGCTCATCCCCTGCCCTGGTGAAACAACGCTGCGAAAGCGAGCCACTGGGAGCATGGCAGCCACCGAAGCCTGGGAAAAATAGAGGGACCGGTAGAGGATAGCATTTATCATCTATCTGCGAGCTGAAAAATGGGCAAAACCCCTCTGTCAATCAACCAGTGAAAAAGGACATCTAAGAACCCATTTGGTTCTCTCTGAACATGTATCTCTAAATCCATTGCTTAATCATCATTGGTGATGATTTTTAGTTCTGTTCCTTTTTTTCAACAGTATCATTAGGTTTCATCATGTTTTCCATATCTGTTCCATATACCCTCTGGTTATTTAATAGCCATGGAAAATGGCCGTTTTATAGATGGTTTACCTATAAAAAATGGTGATTTTCCATGGCTATGTTAAATAACCAGAGGGTACTTGTCCTATGTTTTCCTATGAAACACTTGTCCGTCGATCCACCTCCGCCATGGTTGGTTTAACCACCCACCCCATCGGCCTGGCCGAGGCCGACTCACGCCGTGGCATCTTCTTGGATGCGCTTGAGCTCCTGGACACTGATCCCTTCAGAAAGGAAGATGAGATTTTCCAGGAGAAATTGGGTTTATGATCCAAGTCAGTACCCTCTGGTTATGTCAAAATAGCTATTGAAAATGGCCCAGTCGAAAAAGTGGATTTACCCATTAAAGATTGTGATTTTCCATAGCTATGTTTGTTTACCAGAGGGTACTGTCAATGATGATACCATTATCAATCATATATATATATATATATACATACATAGTATCCAGATGGTATCTCACTAGATAACAGATAATGATATATCAATGATGTATCATTCATTATTTTTCATGATGTACCATATCTATTATAATGCGTACTTCAATATCAATTCATAGATACTCATCCTCCAATTCATGTATTTTTCCAGATCTTATTTATTTACCTATTTATACATGAAAAATAGTATTTACCATTAACAAAATATACACATTATATTAATGTGTTTTACCTATTAGTATTTTCCAATTCATCATCCTATTAAGATCATCTGGATATTATACATATATATATGATTGATAACCTATTATCAATGGATTGGCTGAAGGGAAAATCTACAGGAAACCATGGTTTTTACCATCAAATATAGGGGTTTCCTGTAAATTTTCCCATCATCCAATTCTATGATATTAACATTGTTTACCTAGTAGGCGCCTATTGATGTTTTTTAGCTATGTGAAATTACCAGATGGATCCAACACCTCCATGCTGACGTTGCGCGCACCCCCATCCCGTGGTTGAAACCATCGTCTTCCCTCATCAATTCACTATCATGTTGAGACAAATCCATATATATATATATACACATATATATACATACAGATTATATAGTACTGTATATCACATGTATATATATAATATGTAGGACATATCATACATATTATAATATATATATATACGTATATACAATCATATTACATATTGTCCCTTTGCCTCAACTTCAATCCCTGTTCTTGACAGACTCTCATCCCCATGCTGTTGTTTTTTTCAGATCCGCAGGTCGGCCAACTGCACGACTTTCCGCACCTTCTGCTCCGCATGTTTCCTGAATTGCTGCTGAATCTTTTCTGCCTGCCAAGTCTGATCAGGCGTGGCTGCTCGCGGTTGACCTAAGTCACGCCTGTGTGCTGAAATCTGCTTTCCCCCATCTAGATGCAGTTTCCAGGAACTCATGCCTATGTCATGCCTGCAACCCAACTCACCATCTAAATGCAGCGGAAACCTCTGCTTCATTTTGATTAACTGATACCAATAGTACAGCACAAGGCGGTGGCGGAAGTTTCAAAGATCACAAACCTATAGGAAGTGTTGGGTTGTTGAGTTGTAGAAAGTGGTTGTGGATCATCACACACTGGGATTGAATAAAGATTCTATGAAACCATCAAACGGTATTTCCATAGTAGCTCAAGGCTTCACCGCCAAAGCTTTTCCATCACAGCATTCTCATCTTTCAGCTGGCAACGGATAAATGGCGGCCCTCCCAAGATGATTTCCATAGGCAGCTCTTTGCTCCAGCATCGTCAGGTCTCCCCAGGCCCCGGCTGCCGCCTGCTCTTTGCGCTCTTTTCTCTGAGCCTTCAAATGGAGAGTTTGAGGTGGTCAACACTAAAATGGTACCCAAATGCTACACTAAAATAAATCTAAAATAGCTGGTGAATGGACGGTGATTTCCCCAAAGATGGTAATAATAGGTTTTGACCCGATGTCAGGAAGTGGACTGGAGACGTATCGAGATGTATCGAAGAATCATGCTCGGACATATAAGGGAAAATGATGTGTTGAACCCCAGATACTACTTGGAGGATCATCCCACTTAGTCCCTCATAACTCTGGGAACCCTGGTTAGTAAGTTCCCGTTCCCCTTTCGTGGTTACGGATTCCCCATGGATTATGATCTTCCCAGTATTTCAAGGGTAATCCCCCAACTCATCTGGTTGGTGGTTGAGCCACCCCTCTGAAAAATCATGGAGTTCGTCAGTTGGGATGATTATTCCTACAGTAATATATGGAAAGTCATAAAAATCCATGGTTCCAGTCACCACCAACCAGTCATAAACCAACAGAGGCTTTGAACACCCGAAAGCCATGGGAATCCCATGGGAATCCCAGATCTGAGCCCCATGGCCACCGCAGCATCGCGCACATCTTGCGGCTTTCGGAGCCATTGCCTCAGCACCACGGGATGGACGAGCAATTGTGGTGGGATTGTTGTGGACAATCATGTTGAAGAAGCGTGACGGCCACATTTGCTGGGTCAACAACTGGAGGGAAAATCATAACTATATAATTACAATATGGTTCATGTAGCATTATATAACATTATATAACACTGTATAACATTATATAACATATTGTTATAACAATGTTATATAAGATTATGTAACATTATGTTATAACAGTATGGTATAACAATATTGCATAAGATTATATAAGATTATATAACAATATATAACACTATATAACATTATATAACATTATATAACATTATATAACATTATATAACATTATATAACATTATATAACATTATATAACATTATATAATATAACATTGTATAACATTATATAGCATTATATAGCATTATATAACATCTAAATGTGTATATATATATATATATATGTATGCGCATATTAACATTATATCGACATTATATAACTTACAAATACTTACAACTTATCATTATAGTTCCAATTTGAGAAGAACATTCGGAATAGAACTTGAACCCTTCTGAATTCCCCCGGTGGGACCTCCATCCGCGTTGAATGCAGATCACCTTCGCAATCCTCGGCCAGGGCGCCGTTTTTCGGGGGGTGAAAAACTGACAGCTACCACCAGGTTATGGCCACTTCAATGGGGAAAATAAGTTTCAAACCAGCAAAATGGGTTTTGAACCAGCAAAAATTGAGGAACATGTAGGAACATGAGGTTTTGAAATGCTATAAACCATCAAAATTTGGGAAATATAGTTTTTAAAACCATCAAAATTAAGGGTAAATACCTCCAAGCAATTCGAGAATCTAATATTGGATCTGTTCATGTATAGGGTGGCCATATGGGGATAGGGGATGTGAGTAAAACTGATTCTTGATAGTAAACTAATTACAGGACATGTTTGGAAGCTCCATAAAGAAATTACGATTCAAGTATGTAGATTCTGTCTCACAGATAGTTCTGGTAAAAAGTGTGAGTTGCTCCGCGATCATAACAGCTGCAGTCCCAGTGTCAAATGAAGCTTTCGACGACGCACCAGCCATCCTCGAATGTGAGCCTGTCATCACCGAGGGAATCTGAGTCCACTTGAGACCGGACTTTGGGCACTCGGGACATACCTGGGGGTGCAGTATATGCCCAAAATTAGAGGGGTTATATCCCAACTGCTGGGGTTGAAAATCTCATGGACCATTATTCACCATTCTGAACCACTGTTGACCATTTCCCCATAGACCCACCATAATCCCATCATAAACCCGTTACCCTCTGGTAAACATCACCATAACTATGAAAAATTACCATTTTTAAGAGGGATTTATCATCTATATCTATGGGCATTTCCGCCTCAATGCTGGTGGCTTTTTGCTCCTTCACCTGGCAGCACCATGGCACCATGCTGGGAAAAAGCATCAAAATGAGGTTTTGATCTTGAAAAGATATGGCGTAAAACTACATATAACTATACTGTATCACCAGCATTAAGCAACAATCCGTGAGTTAACTTGTAAATCCTGCCTAGGGAAAGCCATGGATGTCCATATCTATGTCAAGAAAACTTGAAACACACACAAATCAAACAGGGTGAAGCTTCATTTTGTGTTTGTGGAGGTACCCTTGCAGCGATCAAAGATAGCTGAAAAATCCACTGCAAATTGATGGTGTTTATCGGATGACACTCGAACACCACGCACTTGACATTGACTCTTCTGGAGGTTTCGAACCACCTACATTGAAAATAAATCCATCATTATATATATATATTGTATCCAAGAGCTATTTAAAGATGTTCAAAACTTACCAGTAGTTGAGCTACCTCTTAAAAATTATACAAGCGTCAGTTGGGATCATGCGGGCTGAACATCAACAATCATGGAAATCAGCAGCCAATGCTTTGCGAATCCCTTTCTTTTGCCCATGTTTGGTGGTTAAATTACAAAGTTTGGATGGCTAATAGCTATCTGGACCTATCGTATAAAATCCATGGGACACTCACCAATACCTGGTGAAGCAATATCTTCCAGGAAGTAGATTCCCCAATAGGATCCAAATGATGCATTACACCCAACAGGAAAATCGATGTTGAACAATAATAATAGTCTTCAGCAAATAAAAGATATAAAACAGCAGGTAGATTTCTGGTGCATCAATTTACCCGGCAAATACACAGAATCATGCAACTTTGTTACCACCCGAATGAGGATATCATCAACACGACAATATATCTCAAGAAAAACATCTTCCACAAATCCAAGGTATTCTCTGAAACAAATGGGTCTGGGCTATACCAGCCAAATATAGCTAAATATTATTGCTGTGAACAGGAGATTCCATGAACTGACCCACAGACACATTCGAGTTTGATTGCTGAAAAATCATGTTCAATCAGTGATTCATCTCCATTTGGGGATGGGTCAAAACCCTGGTACCTAGTGAACACCAAAATAGCTGGTAAATGGATGTTCATCCCACTAAAAATGTATCTATAGGTATTGACCCATACCCATTTCCCAACTGGTCAAATCCACATTTTGCTGGATTTTTCCAAGGCAAAACCAACGAAAAGAAACAGGTCCTTTTCGAAGTCATGGCCTGGTGCCACAGCCGCTTTCTCAGCGCATGGCCGCGCACAACTCTTTGGATGTTGACCTTCGTCGGCATGAAAGTTGGCCTAGAAATGACATCTTGAACCAGCCAAATTTGAACCTCGGCCAGTGAAAAATATGAGAAATCTGGGTTTTAAGACAACACAGGGGAAGAGGTTGATTCTAACCAGTCGAATCGATTGAAGCATCAGTAGGGATTTTTACCAGTAGTGGATGGGATTTAATTAATTCAAACCTACAGATTTCGGGTGAAACCACTGGAAGGTGAAACAAATCAATTCAGCTGCGCCACCATCTCCTAGTATCTTATTTCCATAAATGGGGGATCCCCAATAGCTGGATGGTTTAAAACAGAAAATACTATAAAAATGGATGATTTGGGGGTACCCCCATTTTAGGAAACCTCCATATAGTTATATTACTACTGTAACTATATAGTTATATTATGTCATATTACTACTGTAACTTAATATCCAGTGGTTAAAACCATCGTTTTCGCCAAGTAGATAGCCATTCTTTGGAGGTAAATGCCATTTTTAGACCAACCCTCGTTCAAGATCATCGTTTTCCCCAGTAAGTCCATCAAACAAAATCATCCAGGTGTCTTAATCCCATCTTTCATGGTTAAATCCCCACATTCGGCTTGGTCAAACAAAAAAAACACAGAATCAGTTTGAGTTTTGTTTGAAGCTACGCAAACCCATGCACTGATCATCATATTCCCATCGATTTGCCTCCGATTTTGTCTAGATTTCCCAGATTTTCCCATAGATTATCATAGATTTGCCTAGATGTTCCAAGATGTTCCCACCGTTTTCCCCACAAAAAAATGGCCACAGCCAGGGATCCCAGGGATCCCAAAACAGCCAAGCCGCGGCTGCCCGACGGGCGCGCAGGTAGCGGCGCAGGAACTTCTTGCGCACCAGGGCGCCCCGGAGCAAGGCCTATCTGGGACGTTTTTAGGTGGAGGTCATGGGAATAATCTGGAGATATCATCTCCATTGGTTAACCTGGAGATGATGGAGATCATGGTTTAGAATCGGTTTCATGGTTATAATAAGTTATAATGAATATCAATGTCAGTAAAGCAATAGGATCCACCATCCCCAAGTTTACCACACATGATGGGATGGGATAATCCGTTCAGTTTAGATAATTTGTGGGGAAGAATTCCAGTTTAGAGTTTAATATAGTTTAGTCATAATCATCCTGCAGTAAATGATGGGATACAATGGGATACAATGGGATATGACGGGATATAATGGGATATGATCGGATACAATGTAGTATATAAGTTGTTAATCCCATGGTTCATTATAATGTTCCCCATTATATAGAACAAACGTTTGAGGATATACTGTTAGTAAAGCAATAGGATCCACAATACCCCAAGTTTACCATTTTAAGGGGTGGTACAAACCATTAAAATAAAATATAGGTGGTTTATTGCTCTACTAACATTAGTGGGGAGTCATTCCAGTTTAGCTATAATCATCCTGAAGATTCCTGAAGTAGATGATGGAATATACTGGGAAATTGTCTGGTATAGAATGACCATATAATGAAGATATCTAGTAGCTACATATCGGTTTTATATTTTGATTGGAATAAATAGCCACAAAATTTGTTAATCACCAACTGATGGCTGTTGAGCATTTCTGATACATTCCTGAATTGAATTGGTATTAATAACCAATAATAGAGGGGAAATCACCACCTAACATGGTGATACAAAAGGGTATGGCTATATATATATCGGATCAGAAGCTGCAAAAAACTGTTTTTAATGATAAAAAATGACTACATAATGGTGATAGTTGATTGCACATGATGAGATATATAAACAACTTGATATTATATTGGGTATATTTTACAGAGTTGCTTCCAACAGCCCAGATACATTTGGGGGGGAAACTGGGTAGATACAAAACATAAAATGACCAGTTTTTCCCTCCCTGAAGCTACTATTTACCTACAATGGATTGGATAAACCCTGATCATTAACTGGGCCTTGTAATTATTACAGGATATAATATATATATATATATATCATATATAATATAATATAATATGATATAATGTAATGTAATAATATAACATAATATTATATATATATAATATCAAATTATCTCCCAAAATATGGGATTTGTCCACCAAAACCTCCATTGAGTGCATGGATTGTCCAATTAAAACCAATTCCATCAGCAAATTTCATAGGTAAATGATGGTAAATGAAGGATTATTTGCCAGGATTCATGGTACATTTAATCATAGGATTACCCAATCGTATTCTCCCCCCCAAATTCCATCCTAATGGTCCAAATCTTACATGACTTCGCCACCTGAACCCTCTGGGCTGCTCGGAAGCGCCGCCGCGCGCGCTCGAACCTGGGGTCGCTGGGGTCGCTGGGGTCGCTAAAGCAGTGCTATGACCTGAGATTTTTGGGATGGTAAGCCATCAAAAATATGGATTCAACCATCAACAGTTGGGGTTTTATCGGATTTAATGGGATCTAATTAACGAATAAGATGATATCAATTCCTAATCCAATATGGATACCCTTTGGTTATTTAACATGGCTATGGGAAATGGATGAAAATGGCGCATAGAAATAGATTGTTTATGACGATTTATCATCTATGAAACATTGTGATTTCCATAGCTACGTAAGAAAATTTGAAAAAGGGGAATTGAGATCAATCAAGTATTTTGGGCAAGAATCAGTTGGGTGGTGATGTTTGCCCCCTGAAAATCTCTACTTGAAATCATCAACCAATCTTCAATGTTGCACATAACTTTGGATATCAGTGATAGGATATTGTTCAATCGAACATCCCAAAGAGATCCGTTATATAAAATATATATAACAAAAATATATTATACTGTGTATATACACTGTATATATATACGTATATCAGTGAAACCAGCTGATAAAGAACTGAGAATAGCAACACTGGCAATGAAGGAAGTAAATTCCAAGTCTATGCACTTCCCAAGTGTTCATCCTGACAGCTATCGTGGCAAATCATCCTGAAAGTAAGATTCAAAAAGTATGAAAAAGAAAAAGCCCTTCTTGAGATGATTCCTATTAAATCCTATTAATATAAATCTTCACTTATAAACCATCAATATTCAAGGGACCCATCTATTTCTAGATACATATCATATGTCATATATTAAGCGACCTCATTGAAGGTGATTTGATCAAACATCATCGTGAAAGATTTCGACGTTTGATTGCCACATGTTCTTTAGTAATCTAATTAGATGTGGGGGGAATAATACTACAAAACAAAGAAAAGATGTTAATGTGACATGTTTATTAGTGCCATATTGTTCTTTAATTGCCATGATTTCTTTAGTCTGTTTGTACCCTTGTAATCCAATAATGAATTCCAGTAATATTGATGGCAATTTATTCCAGTAATATTAATCTACCATCTGGTTATTTAACAGTTTGCCATGGAAAATCACCATTTGTAATAGGAACCATCTATTTCTATGGGCCATCTATACCATGGCTATGTTAGTCATAACCAGAGGGTATAAAAATGGTGATTTTCCCACTAAAAATTGTGATTTTCCCATTAAAAATGGTGATTTTGTACCCTCCAAAAGCCCACGGTCTGTGTCCCTACTCAGCTCGAGCGATCTTGCGGCGGATCCGACCAACCTGACATCACGGAGCATCACAACGGATATGGGTTTGTCTCAAAACACGTGAGACAGACCTCGAAGCAAGTGCAATTTTAATGGGGATGACGGTCGACCCCGAAGCCAGGATTTGTTTTCCTATATAATATATACTGTGTATATATATATATATACGTATGTACATATACTATTATTGATTTTGGGTATGCGGCATGCATTATCAAGATCTTAAGATTTCCCAAACATTATACATACACTATAACGGTTTCACCAGCCACTGGATAGAGAAAAACTGTCACTGTCCAGCCGCATTCCCAGCACATCCCAGCCACGCATTCGAAGATTTCCTCCAAAAAAAATTCTCGAGATCTGAAGATGTCAGAATCTATCTTGGTTGACTTTATGTTAGTTCACGAATCTGAACCTTGCCATAAATTTATGGCCCCACTTTGGGTTGATTCCTCCATGATCCATTGGGTCCATCATGAGGTCACTATATTAATATGTCACTCTAATTTCTCCGGATCTCTACAGATCCGAAGCATTTCCCATGGCGACTCGCTGAACCCTCCCAAACCATCGCCTTGGTCCTGGCGAGCCAGCCTCGAATGTGGCGCTGAATCGTGACCTCGGTGTTCCAACCGTTACCTCAAAGAATGACCGACAAGAAATGGGACCACTGGCAGAAGATCCGTCCCAACTGAAATCCCAGCGGCATTGACCATCATTTACCATAGCAGTGTCCAAACTTCTGCAGCTGGCAAAAAGATCCAGCTATTGACATATCCTTCAGGTTGAATCCAGTAACTCCCATATATTGCTATGACTTGCCATGTGGCTTTGGTAACAGAAAATGATGGGAAACGCCCATGCAATCATTCCATCCAGTGGGAATTTTCATCATTTTCCCATATCCTCCCATCATTTTTCCGTCATGTTCCCATCATGTCATTACAACTTGATGGATCAACTGCCGCCCAAGGAACAGCTGCCATTTCTCTCTGCCAAACCTGGCGTGTCCGCTTTTTAAGCATATCCCAGATATGCCATGATGTTGCTGAGATGATGCCATTGATGATGATGTGATGGAATGATCAATGAATATATTATGGCATAATCACACTGAAATTGATTGAAATCACCATGATTGAATAATCACAATAGAATCTACAATTTCATCATTGTGATATTTGGATGGTCATTGTGATTCTATTCTGATGATTCATTGAATGATCATAATCATAAGATGAATAATAATAACATCAATAATATATATATATATATATATTCCAGAGGTATTTCAAGCGTACTCTCCATTGTGTTTTTTTGTTTAAAAAATCAATGATAACAATGCAACTGAATAATGAAACATAGTAGTAACAACAAACAATATCAATACATAATAACAATCATAAGCACCAGCATCACCATGTCGATGAGCATATTGTTGATGAGCTCACAGCATCCAATTTGGTGCTTCATCCCACTTATTAAGAAGGTTATAACCCTGGTTCTCAGTGAATTAACCCGGCTTATCCATACTTCTCCCACTTATAACTAGGTATGTGACCTACTGAGTAAGTGGGATGAGCCACCAAGTATACCTAGTTCCACAGAGTCCCATGGCCTCTTCATACTTGGCTTCCCACCTCACACGACCCAAGTACCTGCCGTTTGAGTGGAGACCTTCACTTCTGATCTGCCCAAGTGTTGCCACATGTTCTTGGGGAACAATCCCAGTCCCAGGGCTTCGTTGTTCCATGTTTTGTGCACCAAAAATAAGAAACACATCAGAAGAGCAACTTTAAAACCAAAAATACATCGTGTTACAACTAACAAAAACTTGTTCAGAGGATCTTTTGACCATTTCACTCAAAGGAAAAAACCGCATAAAGTTGGGTGCAACCATTATATATATATATATATATTATCAACCAATTTTATGAACCAGTACATCAACTATCTTATCATATTTTATCAACCATGTGTAACCCCAACTGAACCTCCAGTTGTATCTCCGATCCATTCCCATCCGCAGTCGCACCCGCGCCAGATGCGTTGGATCTCCAGCGCACCCCAGAGCTCCTCCTCCGCCCGCACCGCCTGGCTGATAGGGGATTCAAGAAAAATCATCAGAATATGAGGGGTTTAAGATGGTTTAAGGAGCCAAAATAGCCAAAACTCAGATTTATAATTAGACACAATTGATGGAGATGGAGATGAGCTATTCATAGATATTCTAGGCTGACGATCATTCACAGATGGATATCAGCTAGATGGATTAATAGCGTCTCCGACCATCTGACATTCCCGACAGAGCCCAACATGAATAGATCCACTCCGAAAGGAGGGTTTGGAGGGCATTTAATCTTGGGGAGAAGGGATATATGGTTTGTCTGCTGTTTTCCCATCGCATGAGAATCTTCACCTATACCACTGCAACGACCAGTGAGCTCACCACTCGACGATGGGAGTTAAGCAGTAAAACATCCAGGTTGTGTAGCCAAGAAAACTGGATGGTTTGTATATGGTTTGTATACTGTAGTGCTCAACATGGACTGAATGGGACAGAAAAAGCGAACTGTTGACCCATGCCCATGCCTATGTCAGCCCAAAGTTCTAGAGAAGCAAATTGTTTTAACTGGGTGGATAGAAGTCGAATAATAGGGTTACCGGAAAGTTGCACGATGTGCGGTTGTTTTTTTTTAGTTTACATTTCAGGGTACAAGAAGCCCATGTTTTTCGTGCAATTTATATATTAGTCTAAACCAATGCTTTGGACCGTTGAAGATTGTGATTTTCTTGTATCTGTCGTACAAACATTCAACCACCCATTTGCAAATCTTACTATCACACAGGTCTAAGGTCTAGGTTGTTACACATTGCAACTACGCGCACGAAGTCTTTTTTAGATCATCCTTTCCGGTGGTAAACCACCCCCTTGAGATTCTCTATTGAGATCATCATAAAGAATTCGAGTGGAAAACAAGTATGGAAATATCCTGAAACCACCAACAGACACCAATCAGACTTCACTGATTAACCATGATATACACTTGATAACCCTCGTCTGTTGCCAGGGGGGGGGTGAGGCACCTAAAAAAATAAAATAAAATGCAGGGGCCTAAGGAGAAAATGCCAATAAAATGAGAGGGCATAAGGTAAGATAGGAAAACCCAAGCAAA
>Ga0126342_10016638_pt1 | contig 12804 bp, 10 predicted proteins | sample Cyp1metagenome_FD_92528 | JGI IMG/M metagenome (GOLD analysis project Ga0126342, IMG submission 92528) | Coral microbial communities from Lord Howe Island, Old Settlement Bay, Australia - Cyphastrea 1 metagenome | ecosystem: Host-associated > Invertebrates > Cnidaria > Coral ...
ATGTTTGCACCCAATGATTGCCATTACCATTGATACCCCAAAATGGCCAGGTCCTGAATTTGAGAGTAGGTCCTGAAAAGTTTTCTGGGTACTGAAAAAACAGGACTTTGGCACAGGGTCTGAGAAAAGACGTAGGTGGAAGATTCAGGTATGCTGTTGGGTTGCAAAGCTGGGTTAATGATTTGTCTCATGGTTTATATTAAAGTTTTGATAAATATCTCATAAACCCATGATATCTATATATAATCCCATGGGATATCCCATATCTATATATCTCATAGTTATGATATTCCATAAACCAGGGTTTTATGACAAAAACCACTCCCATGGTTTCCCCCATGAATCCCATGCAGCCGAAGGCGCGGATCAAGTCGTACTCCCGGCAGCTGCTGAGTCTGGCTGGTGAGAAGGCCCACAGAAAAGTGGTGATTTACTCATAAATCATGGATAAATCATGGATAATGCATTGGTAAATCCTGGATAAATCATTGATAATCATGGATATTTCATTGTTAAAAATACGGCTATATCATTGAGAATAATGGATATTTCATTGAGAATAAGGGAGAAATTATGGATAAGCAATGGATGATCAATAACAATAATGGATAATAATGGATAATTCATGGATGATCATTGAGGATAATGGACAATCATTGCTAAACAATGATGAATAACAATGGATAAACTACAACAATGGATGATAGTGGATAAATATTGATGAATAATAATGGATGGTAATGATTTAGTAATGGATAATCAATAACAATGGATAATCATTCAGAATAATTGAGAATAAACGATGATAATGGGTAATAATGGATTTATGGTAATGCATTGTCACAATAAGATATGAAACAAAGGGATGATCATAGTGAAACATGACGGGATGTGTGCAATACATACAATAAGTATACATAATATTGCTGTGTATATATATATACATATACACACACACATTTTTGCATCTCCAACACGTTTGTGCTATTCAGTTTCTTGCATGTTGAAAAGGCTTGGAATGGTTGTGAGGCATCCAAGCACGTCTCAAGATCTTGTGAGAACATTCGTGAGGCAAAGCATCTTCTCCTTGGCTTTCTGAAGACGGCACTCCAGAGCTGGTCGACCTATGCCCAGCAACGGCGGAGGCTTTCGCAGTACGTGGCGGCCTTCCGCATGCGGCAGGCCGAGAATGATGTGGGGAACACAACCTGGAGATCCCAAATGGCAACGGAAAAAAATATGAAAACTATGGACATTTCATTATGATTCTTATTTTGATATATTGACAGTGACATTCTGCTGGCTACATCTCCAATTTAAGGCTTTTTGGCTTCATTTTTGATGGCTATACATTTGTAAATACACCCAAACATTGGACGAAAATGCCAAGAATGACATTTTCCTGAGATTTTCTTGTTACCTTTGTGATGTTCCCTGTCCAGGCACACTTTGAAGTCCATCGCCTCCTTCATCGCTGGCGCTGCCGACACCAAGAGACCTGTCAACGGCGAAAATTGCAGCGCCTGTCCGATGGCTGTTGGCAACGTGTGGCCAAGGACAAAGACAGCCGTTGTGATTCTGTGGAAAGATAGCAGACTTTTGTCACATTCAAATACATCATTGATATATCATATCATTATCATATTTATATGTATACACAATACCTATATAAATGTATATAATATACATTAATAGATAATTAGGAATAATCGGATATTATATGATATTAGTGCATATAAATGTGCTATCATCAGTATACATGTATATTATACAATACATGATAGCAGTAAAAATCATGGTACACAGGAGGCCGCCCGTCTTTGGCTTCGAGCGGCGCATCGAATTGCCACGAGGACGGCTGGGGTTTCTGGCTTATGCAAATGAGCAGTTAATACATATAAATCATTGGAACAACTATTGACCTTCATCATCATCATCATCATCATCATCATCATCATCATCATCATCATCATCGTCATCGTCTTCGCCTTCGTCATCGCCATCGTCATCATCATCATCATCATCATCATCATCGTCATCGTCATCGTCATCGTCATCGTCATCATCATCATCATCACCATCATCATCATCATCATCCCCATCCCTCTATTCCGATATATTCCGATGGATCCCTGGGTGTTGATATATTCAGTGACCCATGGATATCAATAGACCATACATTATTTTATCGAACATATATTCTCAAGTGGAACATGTAGAACATGGGTATTCCAAGCGATGTCATAGACATTGACAATTCCATCAGGACTTCTCTGGATTTTCCAATCCCTATCCAGGAGCCAAGAGCTGCATCTTGCATCGAATGCAAAGTTCCAAGAGGTCTTAGATGAGATCCAGAAGAGATCCTTCCAGGCATCGACAGATCCAGATTGAACAAGTCCAGGATGTAGATGAACCAACTATAACTATGAGTGGCGAATTAAATAGATATGATATAATGTATATATGCATGTATATAAATACTGGTATGAAGATTAATATAGAGGATGAATAGATAGTGAATATGGATAATATTTTTCAATATATAGAATGATGTGGATGAATTATATAGATGCTGAATATAGATCACTAATAGATAGCCATTTTCCAATATTTTTGATCTGTCAGCCAATGTAGATTTGTTATATACATATTTAATAGCAGCGTTGATCAATAGTTGATGAACATTGAGAAATCAACCAATATAACCAATGGACATCAATAATTCATAGAAATGTGTACCACTATACATTTTTTCCACAATTATGTTAATGTACGTAGAAAGAAATACATACTGTAACCAATATACCACTCTATCAATGTATGTAAAGATTCGATGGTATCCTGGTGAATGATCAATTGATGGATGATGTTATTGACAACGGTGTTTATTTTCGCGATCATATGTCATATGTTATTTTCAATTTTGACCCGGTACTGTCCTGAGAAGAAATATGGAACTTGGACTTCAATGGGATCTGGAAGATGATTCAGGGATCAAACTGGGGCCCCTTTCATAGTGATGATGGGATAAGAATCCACATATGTGTGGTGAATTATCATGTTGCAACCCAGAAATGAGAACATACCTATGGGTTGCAACAGTTGGGGTCAATGTCAAACTTGAAACTGTTGAGAGGACTGGAATCCTTTTCTTGGCACTCTTTTACCCACAATTTTAACCACTAATGTGGTAAACCGGCGTACCATTTGGCGATGTTTTTTTACCAGCCATTTATGTTGATATTGGGGATGGCGTGGCATTGGTTTTACCACATTGGTATAGATGATGGATCAAAGATTTTGTTTTTACTGTATCCAGTTTCATCTACTAAATGATAGCCATCAACTAAGATATCAGGATATCTTGGTATTTCATCAGTATTTTCCATGGTTTTTACAACAATTACTAGTTATATAAGTTATATTAATGTTAATATTCATTAACTGGACATATACCATTATACAGAACTTAACTAATTATAAGTCAACCATTGGTATATTGTCTGTATACTGGACATATACTATATACATATACCATAAGTATATACATATACCATTATACCATTATAATTGGTTGATGTATACCATTATACCATTATATTATACCGTTATATACCAATTATACATATACCAATTAACCATTGGTTGGGTTGAAACAATTGGTCCAATCCACTGAGAGGCCTGGGAGATGCACACAAAGGAGCAACGCAGCTGGAGGTGAGCTGCTGATCGGTTGAGATTTTAGTGTTAGAGATAAACAGTACTTGTGGATATTTATGGTAAATGTATAGTGTTTATATATGGATATAGTAATAGTATACTACAGATAGTGATATATATATATATGTACAAGATATGGCAATGTATACTATATATACAAGATTGTTCAACATCAGGGTTTGTATAATTGTAGTAATTGTAGATGTAAACATTGTGCACAACATGCTTATACTTGGATATATGCATATATACATGTACCCACGCCCCCGGGGTTAAAGAGTCACTAATCCACCCCCCTTTTCTATACCTGTAGTGTTTGGGCTTTAGCTCATGGTGTGTTCCGACTGCGGGTTGTTCCAAGGGACACCCGTGTGCGGGGCTTGTAGAGCCCTAAGGCGCATCAGCACTCTCCTGAGATCCGGGCACCTTGGGATCAGCCAGGAGAAAAAGGTGACCGAGGTGCTGAGAGGTGCAGCTGGAGAGCTCACCGACCTCGTGGAGGAGAACCTACCCAAGGGCGACAGGGTAGACTCCATCACACCTAAGGAGGGAACAAAGAGCCCCACCTCCGGGCTATCTCCTCCCCGCCAGGCAGCGGGAGAAAAGGGAGAGGAGAGTGGATACTCCGAAGAGTCGTCAGAGGAAGAGGACGTTGAGGAGGAGGTGGACACTGAGGTCAAACCAACAAAGGAGGGCGACACAGAGGGCAAGACACTGGTGAGAGCGAGGGAGACTGAGGATCGTGCTCCTGACTCACCTGAGGTAAAAAAGGAAGGAGGCACAGAGGGGCCTAGTTCCCTTACAGTCTTGACGAGGGACTTGGAGCTCCACCCAGTCCCGAAGAGTTCTGCTCGTGGGCCCAAGAAGCGGGACCTTCGGCGGTCTCCTGCGGCGGGCTCTGCTAAGACTCGGCGAGACGACAGGCCGAGGACACCTGAGGGGCGGCCCCGGGGTGCCAGACCAGGTGACGACGAGGGCAGCAGTCCTAGTCGACAGCCACTCCCAAGGAGAAAAAGGAAGGCGGACCGGCCCAAGAGCAGAGGAAGCCGAGGGCTCAAAAAACGGCAGAGGGCCCAAGAGTTCAGACAGAGGAAGATCGACGAGAGGCGGCGTGAGAAGCAAGAGAAAGAATGGCACCGAAAGCAAAAGCAGGAGGGCGGCCAAAGGCAATGGCGGCAATGAGGCGGCCAGCCGTGGCCGGAGGAGGGGGAGCAGTCATTGCTCCTCGCCGGCGGGGTTTGCGGCGACCAGCAGCCCTAGGGAAGGGGCAAACCCCCTGGGAGCTGGGGCAGGAAGTGGACCTGCACACCGTGCCCCTCGACAAGCTGGCTCCAGGGTTGTCCTTGGCTGTTACGAAGGCGGAGTACTTTGGCGGTACAGTGAAGATCGCCGGCACGATCGTGCGGGTGGAACAGACGCGCAACGATGTGTCACTTTGGATGGAACTATCAGGGACAGACAGCGAAGCGATCCTGAAAGCCCACTCAGGGAAGAGGGGACAGGAATTTCGGCTGCACCTGTGCTCCCCAATGTGCGATCGGCAAGAAAGCGGAGATTACCTCCTGCATGCCCTGAAGGGCAGGAGAGTGAGGTTAGAAGGGGAAGAAGGATGGGTGACAAGCCTAGAGTTGGGAAAAGACGACCCAGCGGAAGACGAGCTGGCGGCCGTGAGGCTGCGAGAGAGGCAGTTGGCTCTGGACAAGAGAGAGGATGCGAAGAAACCCAAGAAGTCGCGCAAGAGGAGCAGGTCGGAGGAGGTTTCTGTCGAGGCGAAGGACAAAACCAAGAAGAAGAAAAAGAAAAAGGAGAAGTCAGAGACGCTCCACAATGGGCGACATGCGTCCAGAGCAGTCCAAAAGAGTTTGGACCAGCTCTTCGCAGGTACGGCCTTGGACCCGCGGGAAAAGATACGGCGTCGAGTCCTGCACAAGGCCAGTCGTTTTGCAGCCAAGAAGAAGAACAAGCGCTCCAGCTCGAGTGCCTCCAGCGGGAGCTCAAGCTCCTCGACGAGCAGCACGTCTCCAGCGGTGGGGGACGAGGGGGTCTTCACGGAAGAAACGAAGGCCAAGCTGCTGTCAGAGAAGTTTCCGGGAGCGCTGGCTATGGAAACGCTCCTAAGTATGCGGAAGAGCCTTTTGGCGACAGCGGGGGAACAAGGCGATGCCCTGTGCGTCAGGCCTGTCGCCCTGTTGTACTTTCGCAACATACTGGGTCGCAAGACCACGGGAGCGCAGAGCCGGGAGTTGTTGAACATCTCGACTGCAATAGACTCCCTTTTGCAAGGCAAGCCTGCCTTGACGCTGGACATCGCGGCTGAAGGCTCAGGAAGCCGTCATCGGCGGAACGGCCTGGCCGGTAGCGCAGAAAATCGAGTTGGCAGCAAGCGACTCGACTGCGCTGATGGCCAGGGGCGAGCTTCAGTCAGCTCAACGGGAGAGCTACTTAGACTCCCGAGCCCGCTGGCAAGGCAAAGGGAAAGGAGAGAGCAAGTAGAAGATGCTCCTACTCCCAGGTATAATTCGGGAGAAGATGGGCCGACCGCGGCACGGCATGCCCGGAAGGCAGCACGTGAGCAGGATTTTCGGGAGAGGACTTTTGGCTCCCATGCCTCCTCGGCAAGTAGCGGGCTGGGTAACGGCCCGACTGCTGGGGGGATGTTTTTTCCAATCGGAGCGCCTTTGGGTGACCCGGTCCCTTTGGTTGACCTGGGCCATCGGGTGCCATGCCAGAGCCACAGTGCCTTGGTGACGCCAGGATCTGATGAATCCGGGGTGGAAAAAGGCTGGAGTGAATTGGAGGGTTCTAGCATTTTAGAGATGGGACTGAAAGTCCAACAGTGGCTACTAGGGGTGATACCACTCCGCGGCCAGACCACGGGGAGGAGAGGCAAAAATACTTTGTTTCCCCTTCCCACTTCTAGTAGTAAACTGTTGGCTTGTTTCCCCTCTCTTTGCCCCCTTGAACTTGTTTGGTTGGTGTGTGTTGTGTGCTGGGTTGAACTCCCTTTGGGGAGGCGATGTCTGGTTCGATGGTGAAGTGAATCAAGTGTGCAAGGATTGCTTGGTATGGCTGGTTAAGGATGTGAAGCGTTTGCAAAGCCTCAATGGGAAACTGGAGAGGTTTGATTGGGATCAGTTTTTCAACACGCGCGGTATTGACTATAAAGGTGATGAAGTCAAAACTGCACGCGAGTTCTGCTGGGGAAATATTGCGCCTGCACTTCCTAAGGAAATAGGCAGAGTCCCTTTAGCAGAGGTCTGCTCATTGGGGGCCCGACATTATGTTGAGAATCTGGACCTGTACATTAAACCTCGTGAAAAGTGGATTGTGCGACGGGCGCCTCGTGTCATGGTGCCTGAGGCCGAATGGCCCGAAGTGTGCACGGGCCTAGTTCGGTCTGGGGTTTGTGGGTTAATGCCAGCAGATGAACTTTTTCAGGTTGACGGGAGACCCCTCCTGAATGGCCTCTTTGGGGTCACCAAGGATGAATGGGAAGGTGACTTTGAGGTTTTTAGGTTAATCATGAACTTGACTCCGCTCAACGGTATCGCTGAACCCATCAAGGGGGATGTAGATACCCTGCCAATGTGGAGTTTGATGAACCCCTTCTTCCTTCAACCCGAGGAAACATTATTGGTTAGCAGTGAAGACGTTCGCTGCTTCTTTTAAACCATGGCGCTACCTCCTGCCTGGTACAAGTTTCTAGGGTTCAACCGAAGGGTTCCTCAGGAATGTTTGCCTGATGACCTCAAGGGGCAGGAGGTGTACCTGGCCTCGAAGGTTCTTCCAGTGGGATTTGCTAACTCGGTTAGCCTGGCCCAACATGTTCACAGGAACCTTGCCACATGGAGCAGTCGGCATCATCCGGGTGACGCAGGCGAGGTCATGGCACCTGAGGCTGAGCTCCGTAAAGACAGGCCTGTGACATGTGGGAATCCCTCGTGGCGAATTTATTTGGACAACTTCGACCTTCTTGAGAAAGTCAAGTCGGTTGACCTGCTGTCACTGGAGGGGAGCTTGGCTCCTGCAGTGCTCGCTTTGCGGCAGGAATATGAGGTGTGGGAGGTCCCTAGGAATGTCAAAAAGACTGTGGAGCGCAGTCACATGGCAGAGGTACAGGGCGCGCAGGTTGACGGTACTGAGGGGGTAGCTTACCCACGGGAGAGTAAACTCCTGAAGTACCTGGCGGCGACCTTGTCCCTCTTGGATATGAGGGTCGTGACCCAGCGCCAGGTGCAAGTGGTGTGCGGCGGCTTGGTGTACGTCTCCATGTTTCGGCGACAGCTGTTGGGCAGCTTGAACGCCGTGTGGGCCTTTATCCAGCAGTTTGAGGTGACGGGAGCGCGTTGTTTGTCGCTCCCTGACAACGTGAAGGTGGAGTTGGTTCGTTTCATCTCCCTCATCCCGTTGGCGCGGATGGACTTCAGGCTGCAATATGATGAACAGGTCACCTGTAGTGACGCGTCTAGGACGGGCGGAGGTGTGTGTGCTTCCGTGGCTTTGAGCCGAGCAGGGGCTTCGGCGGCCAGGGGGCGCCTTCGAGGTCAGTTGCCAGAGCTGCGGCAGGAGCATCGCATCCTCACGGTAGGGCTATTTGATGGCATTGGAGCACTCCGTGTGGCGATTGACCTCCTTGGCCTGGAGTCTATAGGGCACATCAGCGTTGAAAAAGGCAAGGAGGCCCGGCGCGTCGTTGAGTCGCACTTCCCCGAGGTGAAGCATTACGCAGCCGTGGAAAGTATTACCAAGGCGACAGTCCGCGAATGGGGCAGGGATTTCTCGCAAGCTTCCCTGGTTGTCGTGGGGGGCGGTCCTCCATGTCAGGGTGTAAGCGGATTGAACGCCCAGCGCCGTGGCGCGTTGCGGGACGAACGTTCTAGCTTGTTCCCACACGTGGGGCGAATCACAGGTCTGGTCCGGGAAGTATTTTCCTGGTGTCAGGTACACAGCTTGATGGAAAGTGTGGCTTCAATGGATGCCGCGGACAGAGCAGTTATGTCCGACAGCTTTGGTGACGAGCCATGGCTGTGTGACGCTGGTGGGATGACCTGGTGCAGTCGCCCAAGGCTATACTGGATTAGCTGGACGTTGCAAGAACATGACGGGGTGACTCTCCTGGGAGGTGAACCCGGGTCCCCTCGCAGGAAGCCTTTCAAGACTTGGAGGAAGTTTGCGAGGAAGGCTGGATCAAGGTCGACCCTGAACGGGCTTTTCCGACCTTTACCACCGCCAGGCCGCGCGCCAAGCCCGGGCACAAGCCTGCAGGCTTGAACTCGTGTAGCCAGGCAGACCTTGACCGATGGGTGGCGGATTCGTACCGTTTTCCCCCCTATCAATACACGACGAAGAACTTGATGATCAACAAGCATAACCAGCTCCGGCTGCCCACGATTAAATCGAGAAGGAGTACATGTTGGGGTTTCCCGTCGGATACACGAATCCGTGCTGGGGAAAGCAAGGTCGAGGTACCACCGCGCACAAGGATGTGCGACAGACCCTGCTTGGGAATACATGGAGTGTTCCTGTGGTCGCTTGGTTCCTCGCACAGCTTTGTGGACCCTTCGGTTTGTGCCCGACCTACACTCCTCAACAAATTATCTCTTTTCCAATCAAACCTTCTTGCAGTCGCGGCTTTGGAGATCGCCCTTGCGGGTGCTGCGGGGAGCAGCACCTGAGGCATCACCACCTTTGGTCCCTAAATTGGGCCATCTCATTTCAGTCAAAGGTGAGGACATTCTCCTCACCACACCGTCAAGTCAGCTTACGCGTTTTCATAGGTTGCGTTCGTCTATCCCGTCCAAACTGTGGCGGTGGAAGGTCATTACAGGATGGCGATGGACCGGCTCACGTGAGCACAGCTTGGAGTTGCGAGCTGTGCTCACGAGCGTCCGATGGCGCGTTGAACATCGGCGCCATGTTCGCAGCCGGTTTCTGCACTTGGTCGACTCCCTGGTGGTGCTTCATGCGCTATCACGGGGTCGATCAAGCAGCAAGAAGCTGCGTTCCACTCTTGCTCGTATTAATGCCCTGTTACTGTGTAGCTCCAATCAGGCCCTCTGGGGCTATGTGCAGACAGATCAAAACCCCGCAGACCGGCCCAGCCGGTGGGGTACACGGATCCGCACGAAGTTCAGGAATGCCTAAGCGACATCTCGAGGCAGCTACACAAGCCGGCAGGGCAAAACAACGGCAGAGGTTAGGAACGCTCAAAGACTTGACGGTGCAACCTGCAACAAAACAACGATATAGCAAAGCAATCGATAAATTCCTTCTTTTCCTTCGAAGCAATGATCTTCAGTTGCCACGCCAACGTCAGCACCTGGATCCGTTGGTATGTGAATACCTTGAACACCTGTGGTCAACGGGTCAGGGAAGAGCCTTGGCAAGCGACACAGTGGCAGGATTACAGGACCAAGACATTCGTCTCAAAGGCCATATGGGGGGAGCCTGGCGGCTCCTAAAAACCTGGTCCATCAATGAAATACCCAACAGGGCGCCCCCACTGCCTGCACACGTTTTGCATGCTATGGTGGGTTGGGCGCTGTTTCACCAACGCTTCACGTTTGCTGTTTCACTATTGTTGGGTTTTTACGGGATGCTCCGTACCGGAGAGATTGTGGGACTCCGAGGATGTCATCTCATGTGTGAAACCCATAATCCTAAAGTTCTTATTTCTTTAGGGCTTACGAAAGGTGGCAAGCGGTTGGGAGCAGCTGAATCCGCTATTGTGGGATACGATTTGGTCGTTAAGTTTGTCCAACATTGGAAAGCTTGAGCTAAGGACAGCACACCCTTAGCAGTCTCGCCAGCTAATTGGAGATCTCTCTTTAATGAGGCCTTACAAGCATTGCACCTTACAGATTTCGGTTTCAGGCCTTACAGTTTGCGTCGAGGGGGTGCCACCTGGTGGTTTACCAAGCACCATTCCTTAGACAAGATACTGTTACAGGGCCGGTGGACGGCACCGAAGACAGCGCGCTTGTACATCAATGAGGGATTGTCGGTACTGGCTGAACTTGCTCTCCCTGTTTCCCACCCCTCCCTTGCTCCCTTTCTCCTCCTTTTCAATCGTCACCGCACTCGTCTCACCATTACATCACTTGAGCCTCCTATCGGAAGATCTGGGGGCCATGGAAAGGTGATCAAGAAAGGATCTAAACATGGGTCCAAAAAAGGATCTAAACAAAGATCCTCAAACAAGAGCCGGAAACGCTCAAAAAATCCCTGACGGGGAATGGGTTGAAGGCTTATTAAAGGACGCTTGGTTTGGCTCGTCCTCGCCAATGGAAATTGAAAGATCAGTGTGCTATGGGTTTGGCCAGGCACACAGAATTTTTAGGGTTTTATTTTAGAGACTGTGGTTAGTCTCTTTATTTATTTAACACAATGCTGCGGAGTGGGTAAGAAAAGAGGCTGGAGCAGTGCACTCTTTATATATATGTATATGTATAAACACACACTGTAATTACATATGCACATCCAGTATAGATAGATAATAGGGGGTAGTTGTATGCTGATGTGGGGATCCAAAATGAACTGTTTAGGGCCGACTTGAACATGTACAAATCACAAGATTTGTTGACCCTGAAATGATCTTTGAATTCCAGTTTGCGTTTTGTGAAGCGAACAGTTTTGCTGCTTCAATCCACATGATGGTTCATAGATGATAAACATGATGATCTACCTATTAAAAATGGCGATTTTCCAGTGCGCTACCTTCAGGCAAACCAAAGGATAAATCATGATAAATCCGTTGAACACGCAAAGGATATCCCATTATATTTCCAACTTCAAATAGGTTAACATCCATTTTTCATCATTTTCATAGCACCTTTGGATGTTTTGACATCCCAACCGCGGTTGCCGGTCGTTTTTCTGTCGTTTTTTCCCAGGTATCGTTGCCGCAGAGCCTCGGAAGAGCTGGCGATCAGGTGCTGGATATTCAATGGATATTTCATTGATATGTAACATAAAATGGTTATTTATGGTGACATGTCCATGAAAAATATCCATTAAATATCCATTAAATATCCATTAAATATCCATTAAATCCTCTAATAGTGCGGATATTTGGATTAATATCCTATACAGGTTAAATATCCATTATGTTTTTTTTTTAAAATATTTTTTTAAATCACCATTTAGTGGAACCTAATGTGAACCAACCCCTATCTGCCAGAGTCTATGATATTTTAGTGGAAGGTTAATTTCATGAAATATCTATGAAGTATCAATGAGATTCCATGAAATCTCCATTGGTGATTTTTCATCGGATTTTTGTCAATGGATGTGTAATTGTTGACATGTTAACCATATCAATTGGATATGATATGATATGATATGACTACTGGGATTCTTGTCAATGGGCATTGAACGTTTAAGTTCAATGGGAATTTAATGTCAACCATTAGGATTTAATGTCAACCATCAGGATTTCATGTGAATGATTCCCCTATGATAGGGCCTTGTCATGCTTGTCAATGGGTACTTAATGGGACATATCGATTCTTAAACATTGAATCCGCATATGAAATAGGAATTTAAATGAATTTCATGGATGTTCGTGCAATATTGTAAGACCAACATGATATTAGGGTTCCTTTGGTATACCCGCAACATGTTTTCTTGGGGGGAAACGATAGAATATCGGGACTTTTTTTGGTACCCTATTTTCAGACCAACATATTATACATGCCGTCAATATGCTGTCATCATAGGGGTATGGCTCAGCAGTGATTGTATAAATAAATGATGTGGCTTAAATCTATAAATGATGATAGCAATGTGGCTTAAATCTGGAGTAAGATGATAATGATGTGGCTTAAATATCGAGTAATTTCAATCTCGGGGGGTTGATTTGGCTAACTCATCAATCCTCACCCTCCAAAATCGGATGGCTAAAGATGGTAGATTGTGCCAGTTTTTTTTTGCTGTATCCCAATGACTCTACCTATACTCGTGTGAGTTTGACCTGTCTAATGTATATTTTGTATAGCCAAGTGATCACATGCCCCCGTTGACATTTGGCTGTAGGGCCCTTGAGTCATACCGCGCTGCCGTGTTAAAAGTTGGGCACTAACG
>Ga0126342_10016639_pt1 | contig 12804 bp, 11 predicted proteins | sample Cyp1metagenome_FD_92528 | JGI IMG/M metagenome (GOLD analysis project Ga0126342, IMG submission 92528) | Coral microbial communities from Lord Howe Island, Old Settlement Bay, Australia - Cyphastrea 1 metagenome | ecosystem: Host-associated > Invertebrates > Cnidaria > Coral ...
AATTGGAAATAAAAAATGTTGGATAAAAAAATGGATTTCAGCACTGGTGGTTGATTAATCGGGGGTAGGCCCACCGGTTTATTAATCTGAGGGGACCACCTGTTTTTAAATTACATTTTTTTTTTGGGCAATGGTGGTTGATTAATTCGGGGGGTATTATTAATCCTCACTTGACATTATATTATATGGGTTGATTAAATCGGTTAATATATCGGTTATATATCGGCTATCTATGGAATATAGACCACTAGCAGGGTACCCCCAGCTACACCCCAAAAAAAGTAATTTTGCAGTGAAGATGAATGGTTGTTGAGGGTATGAACCATATGGAGGTTTCTTAAAATGGAGGATCCCCACAACCATGGGTTTCAATAGTACTAATGGTCTAAACTTTGGATGATTCCTCCATTTGTAGATATGTGTGGTATGTGTTGAGTTAACATTTCAGATCCAAGGGACCAGGACCACAGATATCCACAGATTTTCCTAAATTTGATCCATAGCACCATTGGGAACTGGTAAATCTTCAAGCAATTTGCCACTCTTGGTACATGGGGTTTCCCTCGACAGACCACTGGCCCTGGCACGTGGATGATATGGTGGATCCCCATTCTGAATTTCTCCATGAGATCTCTTTCTCAATGGTATATATGGTGATTTACCGCAGAATATCTCATTCTATCATATATATATATATACCCTCTGGCTCTTTAACATAGCCATGGAAAATGGCCCATTTATAGTGGATTTTCCCATTAAAACCTCCATTTAAAATGGTGATTTTCCATGGCTATGTTAAATAACCAGATGGTATATATATATATCATCAAAGGATCCCCAGACTTCGTTGCTGAAATCCCAGGTTGGTTCTTCGATGCATCGTCCCGAGGCTGGGCCCTGGTTGAAATACTCTTGGGGACTTTCAGCAACTTCAGTTTTTTTTTTTCATAGATAGATAATGATAGATAGTTAGATAAGAAAAACACGACAAATGGGGACATCAATGGATTGGTTTAGGGGAAAATTTACAGGAAACCGTATAGATTTTCCCATTACATATATTTACATATGGGGTTTTCCTGTAAAATTTCCCACGAACCAATCCATTGAGGACAGATGTGCCACCGGATGTCCGAGATTTTGCCCGCAACGCAACGCGTTAAACGCGGGCAGACACGAAATGTCTAAGGTCGACCCGGCTGCACCTTTCGATGTGCCGAAACTTGGTGAAACGTTTGGCTTTTGGTCATGGGTCGAAAACATGAAAAAACACAGTGTTTAATATAGATTGGTGCTATAAATCTATTAATACACCATTAAACTAATAGACTATATTAACCAAACATTAAACATCATTAGAGCAGTGTGGAAAAATGGGAACAAAAATATATGGTTTCCTGTGGCCTTTAAAATTCCCTTCAGCAGCAATCCGAGACGAGGTTTCGGGGTTCAGGATCTTGGTGATTTCCATGGATGATTTTTTAGCCACCCAGGTGTCCCGAGAAAAGGCATGGGTTTTTGGAGGGTCTTCCCATGGGATTGTTTTCTGTGATTTTTCGAAACGTTTCACCAGGGCTACCAGGGATTCTGATGGTTTTTACCAAGTCCCATACCATCCCATATCTTTCTTTGTGATTGATGTGATTGCACTAGATTGTATGGTACGTTGACAAGAGACCTCACTATCATGTCTGGATGACTGAGGGGATTCTGTTGGGGATTTCAGGTTTGGTTTGGCATACAATAGTGCCAGTCAGGAGAATACCTGTGTGAAGCATCTTCTGTTTGTATGATGATCACCCAAGTAGGGCTCCCATGTGCTAAGTGTGCCAGCAAATGTGGATGCCACCCGTCCTACTTTTATGGGTCAATTTTGACGATGCAACTGCAACGTTTGACCTTTTTCTTTCGATCTGGTTGTCTGCTCATGTTTGGTCACCTCACGCGAGAGATTTCGGGCCACAGCGGCCACGATACAAACTGCCAATCCCTGGCATTTCAAACAGTTTGGTGTCAGTTTCTCAGCAATCAGAAAGAGCTCTTCGCATGATTGATTTGTTCATGCTGAATTTGCAACTCAGGAATACAAGTTTCTGATTGCAAAAATGGTTTGACTCAGAAATACGCAACTGCTATTGCCGTTTCTGGGATGGAAGTCCATGATTTGATTGGGTATGGGTCGGAGTCTTCAACCTATAGACTAGCAGGGTCATGTTCATTTCGTTTTGTGACGCTTTTGGAATCTAAATCGTTAAAAGTCTCTAAAAGTACCAAAAGGGCCATGCCCATGTTTAATCCTTTATAATGAGTCCCTCCCACAAACCATGGACTTGCGAGCTCCTGTTTTTAGCCTCAGGAAGACCTAAAAGGGGAGTCCGGAAGGCGACATCGGGTGATGGTTGACTAACTGACTGGGGGGATGGAACTCGCAGTGGAGATTGCAATTATCGACCAGCGTAAGAAGCAGTTTCCTGTTGCTTTTCAGGGTTGTACAGTTGTACCCAAACTTGTGCAGGATGAGAATCGCTTTTCCGAAGTTTTCCAGCGGTGACTGCAACGTCACTATGAGTCATTGTGTGAGTATGAATCATGATTTCCTCGCATGAGCTAAATTGGGCGCTACAATTAGGAGTCAGAGACCTAGGACATTTGATTTCGGGTTTTATATATTTACTACACCAGTGGATTCAATGTTGCTGGATGATGTCGGATTCTCCATTATCATTGCTACATACTTCATACCTCTAGTTAGGAATACTGCAGCAGGAGCAGTTGGGATTTGCTTCATGCACCGGGATTTTCCCATGTTTTGGGGTCCCCCATTCTTAAGAGATCCCCATATTCACTTCGTAACTGGAGCAGTACCCCCTTTCACCACCGGGGGCAAGTGGAGGACCAAAGTGACTGCGGAAAACTTCGAAACTCCCGGCTGGAAAGGCTGGTTGCTCATTTGGGAAGAACATGGAAGAACCTACATAGTTGGTTCACCCCACTTAGGGCTACTTATAATATGTTTGTTTGATAATTAATTTAGGAGAAACACGGAACAACCCTCCAATTGAGGGTATCCCTCATTTTGAGACAAGCCCACTTAAAAAGTGGTTGTATTGGCGTTTGTGGGGTTAGTTGCCAATTTGTAAATGGGACTTATCGCCGCTTGGGGACTTATCGATCAGCAGGGCGAAGCATTAGTTTCCGATGGCATTTTCCGGCAATCATCTTCCGAATCAACAGCTTCCAAGTGGATGATTGCCCTAAAGTGAACCGTAAACTGATCATGTAATATTGAGAAGGTACTTGACTGAACTTCCAACCCAATGCATGTTTCCACTAGGTATATAGCAACATATAGCATTGTCCAATAGCTAGGAGCAACTGTTCCCCAAATCACATCGTTTCCATGAGCGAAGCTGTGGCTGTCACACCTATACCTGAAATGGGGCCAGATGACCCAGTAAACTGCAATAGGGCAAACCGTTGGTGAAATGAAATGGGTAGTTGTAAGCCCCAATGTATACAAAAATTATTTGATCGCACATCCCCCTGACCAGCGAGTGTTTCAACTTTTAACTTTTTGTTTGGTTGGGTTCGCGCGCTCGGGGGTATCTATTTCACACCCAAAAATCGCGCGCGAACCCAAAAAAATAAAGAAGCAACTGTTTTGGGCAAGGGAACCCACTGACCTTGCCCCATTTCTGCAAGTTTCAACCCCATCAAGATAAGCTGATTGACAAGTAGCAGCCCACCTATCAGACCCACCTATAAACTTCCTGGTAGTTTCTACCAGCTCATACCATTCTTATAGTTACTGGCAAGCCAGCCTGGCAGAGAATTCCACATTTGCTTTACATCCATTGGGTAAATTCTAACGACCTCACTGCGACCTGGAATAATGGTTAGTAAGGGGAATGGGATCCCAATATGGTCGGAATTTCCGATTCGTGAATTTATATAATTATGGGATATAGATCAGTATATATAGATCACGGTTTCCATGATCCTCAAAAACTGCCCCGAGCCAGGCCTGAAGGGGCAACGAATCCCCAAGGGTTTCGAAACCTGGTCGGACTACACCAGGTGCAGGGCTTGGGCCATGGGTTCAAGGGGTTTGTGGGGGTGGGGAAAGGGTTGGGGAAAGGGTTCGGGAAGGGTTGGGGAAGGGTTGGGGAAGGGTTTGGGGAAGGGTTTGGAAGTCGGGTTTCGAAGTTTGGAGTGACACGTTTTGTGGCGGGTTTTATGTGATTAAGGCATATTAAGCCACTTAATCAACTATTTGGTGTGTCATGTGAACCATCCAGAAATGGATCTATGGCCTTGGTCCTCAGGTCTCAGGTCTATCCGATTGTTGGGGGAATGGTGACCTGGAGGGTACCAATGCCAATGTCTATGGGGTCCCTGGTGGGTCCACAACCTGCTGCAGCAGTGATAAGGTTGCCGATATTGAATGACATTGATTCAATTGATTTTGATTGTCTTCGTTCCTTTTCCTGACGCGTGAAAAGTTGCGACAATCCTGGGGAAAAAAAGGAACCAGCACATTTCAGTTCTTGCGCTATATAGGCTATATTGCTAAACGGTACATACTTGTTGGTCTCCAATTCAAAGGATATCTAAGTATATAGCCCAAGTTGTTTCAGGATGACATCCTTCAACAGTCTTGTTTCATTGCCACCGGCCTCAGGTATGCGCTTGAGGGGATCAAGGCTATGCGCATGGGGAATCGCATTGGGTCATAGCTTGCTGTTTTTAAAATGTCCTACCGGCAAATTGACATATATAGGTAAATAGATGTTAGACTTAGTGACTTCGGAAACGTCATCAAGGAACCCCAAGAAAAGGGTGCATCGTTCGATTTTCTGGTCGCCGGTCGCTTTAGCCTTCTTTCATTTTTTTTTCTGTTACATGATTAGGCCTAGAGGAAAACCCAATGATTGTCGATTTGAGAAAGGAACACCATAATTCTTTGCTCTGCATTTGAAAATTTGAGCAGCTGCTGTTATTTGTGCCATGGTCAAGACTAGGGTAAAATCATGGAACATCCATTAATGGGTAAAATCCATTAAAATCCATTAAAATTCAATTTTACATTAAAATATTACAGGAATAGGATGGAATAGGCTAAAATCCATGGAAAATCCCATCTTGGGGAACGGTCATCAGTCCCATCGTTTGATGAGGTGAATGGTCCTTTGGGACCCACTGCGGAAGCTTGGACTAGCCGCTACTAGCCTTTTCCCACAAAGATGGGGCCATGCTAAGCCAAAGGCCAAAGGACTTGTGATTTTGACATATGTTGAGATATTGAGTTATCCTTTTGGTTCATCAGTTGAGATATTGAGTTATCCTTTGGTTCATCAGTTCATCAAACATTTTTTGCGAAATCGCCCATTTACTTCGATGATTTCTCCGATGCACCTGATACACTTTGATGGGGGATTTCCCAGCCATGCCTGGATTCACGGTTTCTTGCTGTTTGTTTTTTCATTTTTTGCCTCAAGGATGAACAATAACATTAAATATTAAAAGAACATAAAAGAACCATGAACACGTCCTGGCTGAATCATTCTGGACATTTCTAGCGCTATTCCGCGAATTTCCCGCACAATTCCGGGAATTTCCGCCACACATCCGGGAATTTCCGGCACATTTCCGCGAAATTCAGGCAAACATATCCAACCACAAATCCAAGAATCTTGAGTCAACGAACATGTGTATACAGTTGTTAAATTCAATGCAATTTTCCCTCCATGTCTTAACTCCCCTATCAAGCGTTCTCTATCTCAGAAGCTCAGTCAGACTCAGTCAGTTCCAAAATATGCCCAAAATAACCCGTATGCCGTATGCCACATTTTCAAAAAAAAGGAACAAAACTCAAAAAAAGGCACAAATGGGAATGTTCCATTTGCACCTTTGTGTGGGCCATACTTTGGAAGCTCTAGGTGTTTAGGTGGGGGTGGCTGGCATCATTTTGACTGAGGTGTCCATGGATTAAACGGATAATGAATTTGGTAATTCGGCAATTCCGCCTCCATTTACCCCTTGAATGGCTTATATACTTATTGCCTATTTGATAGGATCGTAAAGTGCAGAAGCCCATACGTTTAGCCATGCGAGATCAAAACACGTGTAGTGCCCAGGGTTCATTCGATCCATACCAATTTGCATGGTAGCGGAGCTGGCCGCTTAAACAACAGCCCGTGATAACCGGAGGAAGTCAGCACATGCGGATTCAGGACAGATCGTTGTCAGCAGGTGCAGTGGTTCTGAGAGGCTACAATCATCCGGCCAGGTGGCCAACCGGAAATCGTTGGTTCAAAGGGTGTTGGAATTTTACAATCTACACCTTGGCAACAATCGGATTTTTGTTTTTGCCTTTTGGAGTTTCAGTGATCATGACAGATGGACAGCAGGCTGGACAGACGGAGTTTCAACAGATGATGACTGTTTTACAACAGGTGGCTCAGGAACAGGCCACCCAGCGTGCTCAGATGGATCATCTTCAACAGGCGATTGGAACCACTGCACAAGGTGTCGGGCTGACACAACAAGTGACAGAAGGTGTTGTTACTGAAGTGGTACAACAAGTGCAGGCATCTATGCAACAGAGGCATCAGGAGACACAGGATCAGTATCAACAGATGATGCAGGTTGTACAAGGGCTGCATCAAAGGATTGAACAAGTTCAGGCTGTGTCCGCGGTGGCCAGTGGTGGAGCACCAGCGGGATCGGGACCAGGATCACCGGTGGCTGGCACTCCACCACTGCCGCAGGGGCCGCAGCCTCCAGTGGGCAGTCCGACGAATGCCCAATTTCCTGCACAAGGCCCTGCAATGTTTGCCCCCATGAGTGCAGCGGTGGGCGGCGTGAATCCTGCTATTGCGTATGCGATACAACAGGGAGGAGTGGATGCAAAGGTGTTGGCAAAACCCACAATCTATGATCCTGTCAAACATACGGGTTACTCAGCTTTCAATGACTGGTCAGATCATGTCATCACCTGCGTTGATGCACAGATTCCTGGAACGTGGGAAATCATGGAGTATATCAAGGACAGTCAACCGAGCACAGTGATGAGTGTGGATGATCTCAATTTGCATTTTCCAAATCTGGACAAGGCAACTCTGGAATACTCCAATTCGAACCTCTATGCGGTGCTCATCACGTACACCTTGAATGAAGCCAGGAACATTGTGCGACAGGCGAGGAGACCAAATGGGTATGAGGCATGGAAGCTTCTTCACAAGAGGTTTAATCCAGTGACAATTGGACGGCAGAGAGCCGGGCTGACCAGCATAGCCAACCCCACTTCCAATGTGCCGCTCAACCAGCTGTCGGGAGAGATTGTGTCATGGGAGGCCAAGATCACCGAGTTTGAAGCCAGACCCAGCGCTGAAAGGATCAGCGAGGCCATCAAGATGGCGGCACTTGTCAGCATGTGCCCCACCAAGTTGAAGGATCATCTTCAACTCAATGCTCAGAGGTTCCACCACTACACGGACCTAAGGGAGGAGATTTTTGCGTACCTGGACCACACTCAATCAGCAGCTGCCACGGCAATGGATGTTGGAGCAGTTCACAAAGGTTCAGGTTGCTACGTGTGTGGAGGACCTCACTTGCAGAAGGATTGCCCGAGACGGCAGAAAGGAGGAGCTGGGTTTGGGAAAGGTGGCAAAGACAAAGGAAAAGGAAAGTCAGGAGGCAAGGATAAAGGAAAGGGCAAGAAAGGAGATAAAGGAGCATTTGCCAAGGATGGCAAAGGAAAAGGAAAGCCCACCTGTGCCAACTGCGGCAAAGTTGGACACCACAGAGATCAGTGCTGGAGCAAGCCGCCAAAACCACTCAATTCCATTGATCCCAGGCTGTCACAACTTCAGTCTGAATATGCCAAGAGGGCCATGGAGGAGTTTCAGAGGACTACAGGAGGAGGTGCTGCCAGCAGTGTTGGGTCAGGCGGACAAAGCTCAATCAGCCTGCCTTCAGGATCGCCGAGTGTGGCAAATGGCAGCTCAGCAGGACAGGTCAATCTGGGAGGAGTGACTGCACAGAGGATCAGACAGCTTGGGGCATTGTCGAGGAGAGGCAACAAGAGGTACAAGAACGATCAAGAGGATGAGGAGAGACCTCACCCAGTGCCACCTGTCAGCTTGAAGAAGTATCTTGGGATGGAGCCTTACTGCGTGAGGTCAAACCTGGACAGCGGTGCTGCTGTCTCTGTTGCTCCAAGAGAGACCTTTGTGAGCTATCCCATATTACCGTCAACAGAAGGAGAGCTCAACCTTGTGGCGGCAAATGGTGAGACAGTGAGGCACTATGGAGAAGTTCATCCGATTGTGGTGTCAGAAGAAGGTCATCTCAGGACGATGAGGTTTCAGGTGGCCGACGTGAACAAAGTGCTGACCAGTGCGGCTCAGGTAGCGAATCAGGGCTACCGCATTGTGCTAGCGGGAGAAGGCAAAGAGTCCTATTTTGAGGATCAGGAGTTGGGAGACAAGTTCAACTTGTATCAAGAGGATGGAATCTATGTGCACTACTTGCACGTGTTGCCTTACTTTCCCAGGCCAGGAGAGAATTTCCAAGGGCAGTTGGTGAGTTTTCCAGGGCAGTCATCGGGGAGTTCCTCGAGCGGTCTTCCCGGGACGTAAGACCAGAGCGGAGATTGCATGCGTTGGAGGATGTGGAAGAGACAGAAGCGGTACAGGAGCATCCTTCAGAATTAGATGAGAGGCTGAGTGAGAGGAGTGACCTCTTCGAAGTAAGAGGCAGTACTTTTGCAAAGGCTGCAGGAGTGGAGGACGATGACTATGAGCCCAGCTTCCTTGATGAAGGTGAGGAGCTAGAGGACCCTTATCAACAAGAGGCAGAGGCAAGTTCAAAGAATCTTGCAATTGCAGTCCCCAGGCAACCCACAGAACAGGAGAGGAGAGAGCATGAAATCAGTCATCTCCCTTATCGAACTTGGTGTAGTGACTGCGTCAGAGGAAAAGGGCTGACGTCGTCTCATCGGTCTCGAGGTGACCGTGAAGAGGAGAAAGGTAGGAGGAAGCCATTGATCGCAATGGATTACTTTTACTTAGGCAAAGATGAGGATCAGAGTTTGCCGATTTTGGGCATGGTGGAAGAGCAGACAGGGAGGACGTATGCCATTTGCATGCCAGAAAAGGGTGTTCAACATCAGTACAATGTGACAGCTGCCGCCAAAGTTCTTCGAGTTGCGGGATGCTTAGGAGGCGTTCTGAGGAGTGACAATGAAAGATCATTGGTGGCTTTGCGTTCAAGGTTGCAAGAACTTTTTCCAACACTGGGCACAGAGGACTCAACGAAGGGTGAGTCGCAGAGCAATGGGCTTATAGAGAGCTACATTGGGAAGATTGAGGCCCAGGCAAGAACTATGAGGAGTGCGTTGGACAGACATTACCCTTTTCTACATGCAAGACACCCTGTTTTGACATGGATGGTCAACTATGCAGCAGCGTTGTTGAGTCGATTCAACAGAGGAGCTGATGGCATGACACCTTATGAAAGGTCATGCGGAAAGAAATGGAATGTGAAGTTGCCGGAGTTTGGGGAGACAGTTTGGTATCAACCCCTGAAAGGTGAGAGGGCCTCAGGGAAATTGGAACCCAAGTTTGAGGAAGGGATTTACTTGGGAATTCAAGAAGGGTCAGCTATGAAATGGGTAGGCACACCCGTTGGAGTTCAAAGATGTTGGAGTATCAAGGCGAAGGCAGGTGCAGACAGATGGGACAATGCAGCCATGAGGATGATGATTGGCTTGCCGTGGAAGTTGAAGCCCGACGTTCAGGGGCTTGAGAAAGATGTCAAGTTGCCAGGGCAGATTGACATAGGCCTGCCAGCTCCACCCCTTGAAGATGAGGCGCCAAAGGAGGTGGAGAAGTCAAGGAAGAAGGGCTATCAACCAAGAGGCATCTACATTCGAAGACATGTAGAGCTGGAAAAGTATGGTTTTACTCCAGGATGCGATGGATGTGAGGCAGCTGAACATGGGTTGTCCCACAAGCATCATACAGCAGCTTGCAAGAAGAGAATTCGAGATGCAATGATGGCTACAGAGGAAGGCAGACGTAAAGTCGAGGCCATTGAGAAGAGAGCTGAGGAGTTCATCGTGCGTTTCAAAGAAAAGGAGGACGCAGCAAAGCAGCAGAAAAGAGATGCTGAGGAGCTTGAAGAGGAGCACAAAGGCAAACAGGCCAGGTTGGAAGACATCCAATTACCTGGTCAGGAGGGCATTTTGCCTCCTGAACAAGATGCTGCAGTGGCTCCATCTGAACCTTTGCTGGCAGAGGAGTTGGCCGGTCGGGGTGAAGATGGGGTAATGCTGCAAAGTGAGGAGAACATGAGGGTCGAAGAGGAAAGGCCCGACATGGACCTTGGCTCTTTGGAGGCTCTTCAACACAGAGGAGGTGAGGCGTTTCAACAGTGCCTCAAGGAGGCGTCCTTCATCGAAACTATGGATCAGCTCGAGGATGAGGTTGTACAGACACAAAGGCTGATGCTACAACTTGGACACATCAGCGTGCATGAGGCATACGGCATTGATCCACAGAGGAAGAAGCCAGCAGTTGTTGAGGTGTTCTCGCCACCGAGATTGACGGAGTACGGTGAGAGAAAAGGTTTGACAGTGGGCGTGGCTTTGGATCTCACAACAACAGATGAGCATGGAGTTGCTTGGGATTTTACAAAGGCAGAAAGGAGACAAGCAGCTCAGGAGTTGATAGATGCACTGCAACCGGAATTGGTGTTGGGATGCCCCCCATGCGGTCCTTACAGTGTGCTTCAGAACTTGAACAAGGACAAGATGGATGAGGAGGAATATCAACGGAAACTTCAAGAAGCGAGAGAACATCTTGAGTTTTGTGCACACCTGTACAAGGGGCAAGTAGAGAGGAAGAAATTTTTCTTACATGAACACCCTGACCTTGCAGGATCATGGCATGAGGAATCAACGGAGGAGGTTCAACAGTTGCCAGGTGTCGTACGGGTCAAGGGAGATATGTGCCGGCATGGTATGAAAGGGGCAGATGAGTTTGGAGAAGGTGCAGTGCGGAAAAGAACAGGCTTCATGACCAACTCACCAGAGATAGCACGTGAGTTAGGTATCCTTTGTGAGAACAAGGCTGACGAATTAAAAGTTTGGAAGAGGATTGATTTTCATGTCAAGAGGACACAAGGCTTGAGGAGAGGAGGTCCAGAATGGAAGCAGGTCGTGAGAAGGGTGACTATTGATGTCAATACAAATGAGGTTATCCAAGATTTGCACAATTTTCAACAAGCGAGGCGCTCAGAGATTTGGTGCCAGTTTCCGGAGGGCAAGGACATCATTTCGATGTTCTACTACAAAGAGGATGGCAGCAAGTGGCACCGACATGTGCCTTTGATGGGAGGAAAGGCCAAGAAGGCGGAGGTTTATCCACAAGGGCTGCTCATGAGAATCATCAAAGGTCTCAAGAAGGAGATGGCGAAAAAGAATCCTTTGGGGTCGTTGCAATTTGGGCCCGTGAATGAGGAACCATACTTTGATGAGGCTGCTTTAGAAGGTGAAGATTGGAGCACATTTGTGGATGAAGTCAGTGGCAAGGCGCTTGAAAGTGGCAAGGTGAAAGCAGCGAGAGCCGAGGAGTTAGAGTTTGCAGAAAGGTATCAAGTGTGGACAGTGGTGCCTACAAAGGAATGTTGGGAGAACACCAACAAACCTCCAATTGGATCCCGCTGGATAGACATCGACAAGGGTGATGCAGCGAAACCCAATTACAGGTCTCGGCTGGTGATACAAGAGGTGAGAATGTCAGGCACAGAAGCAATTTTTGCAGCAACACCACCGCTTGAATCAATCAGGTTTTTGCTATCTCTACAGCGCTCTCGGCCAGGGTACAAGGTGATGTTTGTGGACATTAGGAGGGCACACTGGACAGCAAAGATTGATAGATTGGTGTATGTCAAGCTTCCTGAAGAGGCTATCCCAGTTGGCTCTGTTGAGCCCATGTGCGGCAGGCTGAACAAAGCAATGTACGGTTGCCGTGATGCAGCTCGACAATGGGAAGCTGAGATCACCGATTTCTTTGTGGAAAATGGTTTTGTGCCAGGCCTTGGAAGTCCAGTTCTTTTTGTGAACACTTTGAGAGACATCAAAGTTTCAGTTCATGGCGATGATGTCACAGCGCTGGGTTTGCCAAGTGATTTGCAATGGCTTCGAGAAAGGTTTCTGGATCGCTATGAGATCAAGTATGGTGGAACATTAGGGGATGGACCAGAAGATGTTCAGGATGTGATGATCTTGAATCGACTGGTGCATTATGGCGAATATGAAACAACCATCGAAGCTGACCCCAGGCATGTGCAAATTTTGCTAAGGGAATTGCATTTACAAGAGGCAAATTCAGCAGTGACACCAGGTGTGAAGAGCGACAATACAGATGGACAAGAGTTGAGTGCTGAGGAGACAAGGCGTTATCGCAGCTTTGTGATGCGAGGGTGCTATCTTTCTTTGGACAGACCTGACATTGCATATGCGTGCAAGGAATTGGCAAGGGCTATGCTTGCTGGCTGTTAAGCAGGAACAGGGGAACCATGGAAAATGATGACGATCATGAACTTCCATTCATGGACTCATAGAATCCATGGTGACAACTTTAACAATTTAAAAACTGGGGTAGGCGCCACCAAGCTTAGTGGGCGCAACTCTGGTGCACATTGCAGATCATCAAAGGGATCAATTGAAACAATGGCAGTGTACATGAAAGGGTTGCATGGAAGGGTGGTATCAGATAAACCTTACTCGATGAAACA
>Ga0126342_10016640_pt1 | contig 12803 bp, 10 predicted proteins | sample Cyp1metagenome_FD_92528 | JGI IMG/M metagenome (GOLD analysis project Ga0126342, IMG submission 92528) | Coral microbial communities from Lord Howe Island, Old Settlement Bay, Australia - Cyphastrea 1 metagenome | ecosystem: Host-associated > Invertebrates > Cnidaria > Coral ...
AGCTGAAATCTCTTATTTGTACAATATTTGCAGGGTTTGGGCACTTAAACCTGCACTTGCATGATATTTAAAGCGGTTTGGCCTTGAATAATTCAATTTTGTGCAGCTGAAATCTCTTATTTGGACAATATTTGCAGGGTTTGGGAACTTAATTATGCAATTTGCATGGTATTTATATAAAGCGTGTTGGCCTTGAATCCCTTGTTTGCACCGTGCTCGCAGCATCTTGGACTGTACTATGCAGGGGGTTATCTGCAACATTTCGTGTTATTTGTAGCATATTGTCTAGAATTAGTTTTTGGATCTATTTCAGGTTGGTTAGGGTGCATTTGGGAGATCAAAGGATGAGAAGGGTAAAGGACCAGGATGAGGAGAGTAAGGGACCAGGGGATCAAGAGGACCCAGGGACCAGGGGACGAAGGGACCAGAGGACCAGGGGAGCAGAGGACCAGGGGACCAAAGGACCAGGCGACCAAAGGATCAGGGGAACCTTAAATTGTGTTTCCAGTAAATTTATATTTGTTTCCAGGGTCTTCGATTTTTTTCCAGGAAACGTAGATTTTTTTTCCAGTATCATCCCCTCCTAGACCCATTAATCCAAATATACAAAAGTACACCGATTTACTTCACGTCAATTAATTTGATCACTTTGATCCTGTCTAGTTTCCGGATTGAGCTGTGCCGACTGTGGTGTAGCAGCCTGTGCTGGTGGTAGAGGCAGGGAGTGAGACATAGTTATATAGTGCCACATGGGTATCCATATGGTGATTGTTGTGACATGTGATGTACATTTATTCATTTACATAGTTTTATTTAAAAATATATATATACTAAAACATGCATATCATACATCATCATACTATATCATACTACATTATAATTATAATTATAAGCGTCGATCGGTTGGGTGAGGCAAGTGCCACATTTATGAAGCAAGTGAAAGGTAAAGCAGGCCGGTGAGCTCTTCAGCACAAGCACAACAAGGCTTGCAATGACATGGGGCAAGCACTGTCTTCAAAATCTTCAAAATCTTCAACCATTGTATAAGTGTCATAATACTTATATAGATGATCTTAGATCTGTAGTGATCTGTTCGATGCTCAATGATTGCTCACTAGACACACTCAAAATCAAAGCCAAAACATTGACCGCCTACTGCTGAAGTCACACAGATCCCAATATTCAATATCTGCCGGCATGGCTAGCCAGGGCTGTACAGTGAATCCTGAAGATTGAAAAAAAGCACCAAAGACTCTACTGTGTGCAGTTGAGATCGCGGACATCTTCGACTACCGCTGATCTCCTGCTTTGGCTTTACAAAACAGCACGCACGGTGCAAAGGCTGGCTGCGTCGGTGTCTCCCGGCTGCAGCCAGATTTGCTAAACTTGCCTTTGCAAGGAATGACAGGAATGACTGACAACGACTCACGCATCGTCAGTCACGCATTGTCCGCATCACATCGGTCATTACATTCATTACATGTCACTGTGCCGGCTCCGGTGGCCTCAGCCAAGTTGAGAAAGGCCCAGCATGGCCCATGGCCCAGCATGTCCCAGCATGGCCCAGCATTCTAGGTGGCGCAGATTTGGTTGCTGCATGTTCTATGCTGTTATTGTTTCGGCAGCGATTCAGCGATTATTTGCAGTATGGCGACTTAAGGATCTTAAGGCATCTCTGCCTCGTGTTCGCTGTTGAACTGGGGCCCGCACCCAACAGTGCCTAGTTGGGCGACCAAGTCGTCAGGGCTCTGGGCGTGCAAGTCCAGATCGCAATTGTGGGAACCTCCGAAGTCAAAAACACAGGAATCCGCAGCAAGAGAAACAATTGGCAAATAGATCAAGTAGCACAGGAATCAAAAAGCAAAGCAGAGACTACATAACGAGACTCGTAACGAGACTCGTAACGAGACTCGTAACGAGACACAAAGAGACGCAAAGAGACAGAACAGGCAAGTCAATCGGCAGGAACAGGCCCCAATCAACCTGACTCCTCCGTGAACTTCAAATTTCATGTTCCTATTGAGTTTTGCAGGTGGACTTTCTTGTGAATACTGATTGGTTTGCCATATGCAGCGCATTGAGAAGCCTTTGCGGCTAAAGTCGGCGCTGTGCCGTCAATTCTATAATGTAGATCTGCGCCAAGGTGCAAACTGTTTCAATATGTGACGTAAGAGTCTTTAGCTGCTCATTCCTTGGCGGACGTCTGCGGAACATCAGGCCAAGAACCATGAAAAGCTGAAAGGGAGGAAGTATTGAACCAAACAGAAGTTCCAACCGTGGAAACACACAGCTCTCCCCATTGGAACTTGCCATCAGATTCAAGACATGAACATCCATTGAAAACGAAACTGCTGGACAAAGCCTCAGGGTTGGGATCGGTTCACATGCCTAGCCCAGTCATGTCCAGTCTACTGTCGAGTCGGGCACATCGCACGTGGAATATGGCAAATCTGGACATTGTGGCACATCATGGCCCAGTGTTTCGCATTGTGGCGCTCATGCAGCTGGGCTTCAGTTGCTTCAGGGAGGGATCCCCAATCAGCTTGATGGTTTTGCACAGGCTCGGCTTCCCCTCCAGGTCTGCGAAACGGCGCAGGCCTGGGCGGCTTCCTTTTCCACCAACGAGTCACCTCAGGCCATTGCAGGTGCAAATCATGCCCCATGCCTCATATACTTCAACCTGCCTACACTGTAGTATACTGTAGTGCAGCTGCCTCAGCATGCCTCGGCATGCTAAGGATTCCTAGGAATTTCTAGGATTTTCAGGAGTTAGCGGATAGCACTCACCATCTCGACAAGAGTTCCACGAAAATATCCTGAAGGCTTCCAGCTCAGAAGCCAGCCCTGCAATGGCAAGACCCAAGGCATGTCAGTGCTGGTGCTTATCTCTAATCATTAGGCCATGGTGCCAATCGAGATGAGGTTCAAACCATCGAAGTCGCTCTGGCCAATGTGAAGCTGGAGAAACTCCAGCATGGCATTGCGTTTCATCGTAACATTCAGATCCTCCGCTGGGCTGCTCAAATGTTACTGCATGCTACTGTACAATAATAATATGCAGAGAGTCAGTGACCACTGCAAGCTAGCAATTCAAGGCAACGAAAAAGCCTTGTTGTAATTATTCAAATTTGGCTCGACAAAGAAACCTTGGCAATATGTCAGTTCTTAAGATGAATTTGCCTATAGAATGCCAAATGCCACTGTTCATTCAGCACATGAATATTCCATGCCTCCGATCCGAGGTCTGAATGTTCAAGAGCTGCAGTCTCCGCTGGCGGAAAGCGAGTAGTAGCGTGCTCTGGGGCGTAGTAGACGGGGATCTGCAGCTCTTTCAAAAGCTCGGCCATGTCCAATCCTGCGGTACGAAACTGCAAAGGCGACTGGAAGAGCCAGCAAAACAAGACACTATGTCACTATGCTAAAAACCTGCTGCTTCCAGCAGTCTTCCAGTGACAAACAACTTCAAATAACACTAAGATAGACATAGATAGACTAAGTGTTGATGAATAGTGGCCCTGAGACAAGCTTGGTACCAACTGGATCACCCCAAAACAACCGTGGGGCGGGCACACTTTGCAGAAAACAGCAGCCACCTGCCTTTTCTGTTACGAACGTGACAGAACTAGGAAAGGCACAATGGCATACAATGGCGAGCTTACCCCATCATGTCTGTCTATATAAATACTGCAAGTCACCTGACTTTGTATATTTGTAGTGCAGTTCTTTGATATGAAATGACTGGAGTTTTGGCCAAAGCCACCTTGACATGAGTCAACCTCGTATGGTTCAACAGTTTCGATACTTGGGCATCTCCCGCTCTGGAGCTCCTGGTAGGTACTGATCTGCTGATTCAAAAACCCAGGGCCGCTCTGAAAGGCTCACTATAGCAACACGGTCACTGCATTTCTTGGCGAGCCGCAAAGCCTGCAAGATCTGCAAAATGTGTAACGTTTAGATCGACTTGCAGCAGTTCCAAAAGAAGTTTTTCAGGTGATCGAAGTCAACTATAATAATTGGCAAACCCCAAGCAATAGCATTTCAGACGATGGATCGCGAAGCCAGTCACGGTTCGAACGACAGCAAATCCATCTCCTCAAGAATGAAGGAAAATGTACAAGCTACACAGATTGAAGAATCCCACAACCGAACATGCTACCGGATGATACCGTGTGCAATCACAAGGCACATTTATATATGTCCCTCAACATTCATATCACATTCAGGTCAAGAAGGAGTCAACATGAGTCAACCCTCAGGCCTTTGCAATGAGCTGTCCGTGCTCCTGCATGCAGAAATCAACTTAATTTCTCAATAGACTGAAATTTGACTCATTAGCTACTTGCTTCTTCTTGCCCTTTTCGATATGACGTCAGGCCGTTGAACTTTCCAACTCTTCCAAACCAAAGGATTCACGAATAAGGGCCAGGACTGCCAAACTGCTTTCTAAATCCAAAGCTTGAAGCCTTGAAGCAAGGATAAAGCGGCTTGCTGTACTGTGCGAAAATAATATAAATTATCCAATTATAAATTATAAAGTATTATATATAAACAGATGGAAGGGTTTTAGCGATGACGATCACGGCATGGAAGGTGCTTTCTGTGATTCGGGGTCCTGAATCGCAGTGTAGCATGGGAAATCCGCTGGTAACCCACGGCTAGCACCCCTACGGCCGACGCCCGCGCGTCGCCGCGCTGGAGAAGAACTGGGCGCACACATCCGAGCAGCCTTGTCTGCCACTGTGCCAGATTGACGTTGGAGCTTCTGGCATTGCAACGTGTAACACAACTACGCAATCTCACAAAGAATATTAAAGAATGATGAATCTAGTGAACCTAAACCAACTTCATTGAGTCGTCAGCTTAAGTCCGGTGTGGAGGTTTCCACAGACTTCACATCAAGGGATAGATTGCCAAACACTATCAAAGACTCAAGGCCAACACAGACCTGCGCGGACAGCATGATCGGGTAATTCACATGTATGAACTGGAAAAACCACAGAAGCCTAAGCCAAGCTGCGTCTTCTATGAAGCTGGTAGGCAAAAGAGTATCATCCCAGTCAAAGATTATGCACGTCTCCTCAGCTCACGATGAAAGTCTCCACGAGAGGCGTCCATGATGGATTGTTTTCCTGGTTTTCCCGCAGTATAGCTCCCTATTGCGTTCCAAACTTCATATTATACATATATATATATTATATATATAATTATATATATATCCACGTACATACATACATATACGCGACCAGCAACACATGATGTATGACCCCAGCCCCCCATAGAAGCATGCCTTATCTGCTTGACAGTCTAGAGCTGACAAATAGCAAGGCAGCTACAAGGGTCCAACTTTAGAATGAAAGTTCACCAAAGCCCCCAGTATGGCAGCAGTACACTTCAAAACTATTCAAAACTCCCATTCACATTGTGAAAAATGCACGAGAAGCGTCTGACAACTGACAACATCTGACAACCATGAAAGACCATGCATGTCCTCTCTAAAAAGCCTCTGCGGCTCAATTTTGTCAGACCAAGTCGCGGGCTTTTGAGCTTTCTTTTCAGAAATTGGCTCGGAGTCTTCTTCGAAGGCTAGGGAGAACGACTGAGCTACTGTGCTGCATTCGGAGTCCACACTTCTCCATGCTTTACAAGAGGGGCTTTGAATTGACCTTGGAAATTCAAGCAAAAGAAGAAATGTGCCCAGAGTTTTTTTGTGAAACAGTCTCAGTTTGAAAATCCATTAGTAGACCCAGCAGCAAAAGCAGCAATGCGTTTTTAAAGCTCAATATTTGCAGTTCAACTATGCACCAAGGAAGTGTGACTGCAAAGGGCAAGTGGCCAGACTTCTGGGCAAAACGAGAAAAAACATGAAAAGAAAGGGTCCAAAATCGTGCAAAGGAAACCTGGCGACAACAGATTGATGGACAATTTGGAGAACAGGCTTTGCATAAAATTTGATCCTGCTTTCCATGTGTCAAGCGACTCTGGCGAAGACATCACGTCAAGTGCCGAGGCAGCCAACACTGCCATTTCAAGGCTGTAAGCAAAATTCGCAGACCGCCGCCTTGGGCTGCCGTACCATGCGGAAAGGCAATCAAAAGTAAGGGGGGTTGGCCGTGCTCGGGTGTTAAGTCACATCCAAGGGGTAGAAGGAAGAAGAAAGTAAGGGGGGGTTGGACATTATTGGACAAGGAGGCAACTGGATGATGAGAACGATGGCAATGGTGACGACACCAAAAATGGCGACTGCAACCATTGCCACACATGGCGACGATGATAGTGGCGATGGGAGGGCCTCCCCAGGGGGAGTGATCGTCAGGACAGTCGGAGATACTGGCTATCAAATTGAGGGGTTGCAGGATAACCTCCTGTTTGAATGAAAAGTTTAGCCCACGGTTTGAAGGCTGTTCCTGCAGGATCCTGCAGGTACATAACAGGTACATGCTAACCGCGAGCGAACCATGTCGCAAAATCTTTCTCGCCAAGCAACTATATGCCAGTTGTCGGACAGCTGGTTCTAACAAAGCTACCGACTGCAGGAGTTCCGCAGAAGGGAATTGAGCCCGCTTTGGGGGGCACACCGCGGCACGGAAAATACGTGCAAAAAGGATTCAGGTGCCAGCGAAATTGAATATGGTTTGCAACCGCTATGCTGCTTGATCTCAAGTGATTCAAATTTGTGGACGGTTGGTGTGACCCACTTCAAACAAAAATGCGCTGTCTATGAGCAACCGTAACTCTGTATACAAAAAAGGCACCAAATGCGCTGCTGTCGCCGGCAAACGTTTCCACCAGAATCAGCTGCGGGGTGCGAGCACTGTATATCGGCATAAGACTTCGACACCAAGACATACACAGAAAGCTATTTCCAAGAAATCACCAGGTGATTTGCTGACAAATCGTCACTGAGGCTTCATTCGTGCTTGAATCTCTGGAATCTTGGTGGTTTTGATATGCTTTGATTGCTGCAAACGGCACTGGTTGCAGAAAATGAGCAGCCTACTCCACCCCACAAACGTATTCAAACGTTAGAAATTATCAGCTTTTAGGCAACCGAGTGGCCAAGGAGTCCTGGTTGAAGCGTGCCATCACTTGAACCACCTGCAACTGGAGTCTCCAAGCCCTCTTGCCAGATTGTAAAATGCCTAATCAGTGTACAAGCACAAAAACAGGAACTACATGTGAGTCACAAGGATTCTGGCATGAAGGGAATGAGTCTTGATGGAGAATAAAGTTGGTCGCGATAAGCGTTTCATATGAAAGGGAGGGATAGAAACTTGCAACATGATCAGCGCAGGATCGAGCCACAATATTATGCACTACAAGTAGAATAGTGCTGGAACATGATTGTGGATGATTGTGGCACACAGAGGCTGACAGTGAACCTAGTTGGAAGATGTTGGAAGTGTTTGCATATGTTTCCACCCGTCCACTATTGGATTTGCCTCGAAGAAGTTGGTCTTAGGCAGCTGCTCCAACCTTGACTCAAGATCCAACATCCACCGGACTCAGCTTCAGTGTTTGTTCTTTCCCCTCAAAGTTTCACGACGTGGTGACCACTGCCTTTCAAATGTGGTTCACTTGAAAAAGGGACCCAAAGATTTTCGCCGCAAAGCGAGCGATTTGGCAGTCAATATGATACACATCGTCAATTTACATATACAACAGTAAACCTCTCCATTTATTTGTCTTTTCCTTGGATTGTTTTTTCTCTGAAACATTGGTCGCCAGGAATGAAGAATTGTTTATATTGTCACTTTTTACGCGTCCAAATTACACGTCTTGGCAAACCAATATGACCAACCGTTATCGAGAATAAATCTGAAGCCTTCTACCCTTGCTGGTATCCAAAGATTCAAGAGTTCTGTCTTGTCTGTTGCTAAGCCAGCGTTTTTCGAAGCCACAAGTCTGGTATCGACTCGAAGTACTTGACACCAGGATAGCGGAAGTAGTCCGAATAGCCAACCTCAAATCGCAAGTAACTATCGCAACGCAATCTACTTGGTGAACCATATCAAACTTAGGGACATCAAGCACACAACTGGCGAAAGACGCTACTACCTCAACAACTTTTTTCCAGCATCTTTGAAAAAAGTTTCATGTTTCAAGACGTCTCTCATCGTCTCTCTATGTCTCAGTGAGGTTGACCCAAGAGAAGGGGGACCTTTTTCATCAGAGACCAGTTCGTGCGGGTGTCCGTTCAACGACAGCATCAAGTGCGGCATACCGTTTGCTTCAAGGACTTTCGGAGTCGTCGGAGTCGTCGGAGTCGTCGGAGTCGTCGGAGTCGTGATCTCGTCAGCTTCACATATCTTTCCATATCTTTCCAGCTTCACTTTACGTCAGCTGCGCCCTCGCTGCAGTGCCCGGATATGCCAAAGGCCGCTTCCTTCGGGTGTCGAGTCCTTTCGGATGCGCAACCGGGAGTAGGTACAGCGAAAATGTGAGGTCCAAACGGTCCAAGTCGTCAGTCTGCAGGTTCCCAGTACCTTGGGACAAAGTTGAAAGCTTGAATTCTGCTCAAGCCCCCATTAATAAGTCAAGGATTGAAACCCTACAGCATTCTGGCCATCTGGTAGGATCTCTGATATTTGGCTGAAATAGTTAGAGGTGCATGGGCAACTGCTGTGAGCTCGCTTTTATTGCAGCTACTCTCTTTGCAAAGCTTCGCATCATGCCATTATACGGAGAGCATTCCTTGGCGAGCTGCAAGGTGGTTTATACTCTCACCGTCAAACTCATGGAATTTCAGCAGGAGAGTCGACAGTCCACAGTCCACAGCATCTGATCACCCCTTGAAACAAACAGTAGCCAGCTAGTCAGCTTGAATCAAGAGCCACGCAATTCATGTTCCACAACGGATGGGAACCCATGTGTGGACTGGATTGGACCCTACATGCAGCATCATGCAGCTATATACAGCTGAGGTGCAGTCTTGGAGTCTCCTTCCTTTCCCCAGCCTCTGCCATAGTCAAACCAGCAGCGAAACTCGACCATCCTCTGATACATCCTGAGCTGCCTTTAAGGCATCTAAGAAAAGGACAAGCAATCTGATGTGGAAATTTTGATGAAACTTCTTCACGACTTCAAGCATCAATATCATCAATTCTGTTTCAGTCTTGCATGCTAAGCAAGATTCCACTTTAGCCTTCCGATGCCCACCCCCTTCAACTTGGCATGCAAATCTTCCATACTTATGTTGGTGGACACCTGAGCCAAGCTGAAACGAGGCTGAAAGCACACAGAATCGGCCAAACAACGTATCCTGATGGCACTATATGGACGCTGGTCACTCTTAAGATTCTAAGATGCTTCTTCAAGTGCCACGCCTTCAAGGAAACGCTGGGCCAATCAATCACATCCTGCCAAAAAGGACTCTACAACGAGAAAGTGCACTGCACCAGAGAAGAAAGACTGAATTTGAATTGAAAAAACCTATACCATTTTGGACCATTTGGCTTGAGAGCGGAAAAAATTGGCACAGAACTGTGCTCCCCACTCCGCAGCTCAAACCTGGAAGGGCACTGTAAGATCGTCCGACAGAATCACGGGGACGCATCCGAAAAAGAAGGCTTCATAGAGATGAATTGTCCAAGCCTCATGTGCTGCAACTGGCTTCCACTGCCAGTCCCGCCATTTCCACAGAACGAAAGTAGCAAAAACTCTCTGCTTTCGGTCGGCATCAAGTCCCACAACGAAACACGAGAAACTATGTCTGAATCAACACACTGTCACAACATGTCACAACATGTCACAACATGTCAAGGTACCGTCAACCCCGCCGGGATGAGGCAAAAGCGGCTGAGGCCAGACCGCCTGAAGTCTTGGCATTACGTGCAGGCACAATGTGCTGAATCAGCACCAAGACCCCGGCGGCCCTTGCCCAGGTTAAAGACATTGGTTCCAAGAAAATCCATAAAAATCCCAGGTATCTGTGATATAGGTTATAGGATGTTATAGGAGTGTATGAGTCGTATATCATCGTGTATAGTCGTATGTAGTTTTCAGCAAAAAGGCTGGAGACTGTCTTCGCGGTGGCCTGAAATAGTCTCGCACAGGAGGGCCAGCACTGCAGCAAGAGTTGTTACCAAAGTAGGAGATGATCCGATCGCGAACCTGCTGCACAAGCATTCTGCGACCAACGTTCAGAAAGAACCCCAACCTAAGCAAGTTGAGATAAGTTGACTCACTGTTGTGACAACAGCCAAGCTTCTCGCAAGTAAGACTGTAAGCCTTATAAGCCACAGCATGCCGTATCCCCAGATCTCAACAGGGTTGTCACCTCCGCCATCAAACTGCGCTTGTACATGTGCCCCACTTGCTCACTACTTCGGGAATGACCGTGAAATGTCGCCAAAATGGATCTCTGTATGACTGGACGGTTGAAAGCCAACATTGCTGATGTTCCTTGGCTGAGCTGGTCGGTGTTTACATTTCACATGCATCAGCATTGTTCTCGTCTTAGAGAGGAAATGATGACGCTTCAAACTTCAAACTGGGATGTATCAAGGGCTGGGCACAAGGGAGCCAACCCTTGGATTCAGCCAAAAGTCGCCATGCAGGAATGTAGCCAGGAATCAAAACATCTTTGGAAAAGACCTAAGCTTCAAGCCAAACGTAACCCACCTTCTGCACACATTGGGACGCTTGGACTCTGTCAAGAATATACGATGCAGATGCCTTTGGCCAGAGATGTATACGTCTGTGATTACTACCATAATCTCTATGCATTTGCATGTGCAGACCATATGAGCAACAGAAGTTACTTGAGGCTAGCGTCAAAGCTCACCTGGTTATCCAGTCCCGTGTGTGCTTTGGTGTTTTCATTGTTTTGATGCACAGATTTTCCAACGCCACCTTATTTTTGCATGTTTTCTATATATATATATGCCTTCCGCTACCTCTTCATTTCTGACCAACCACTTTTTCGGAGCTGCCCTAGCTCGTCTGGAACCTAAATCGGAGCCTGAAGACTATCGCACATGCGTGCAACCAACAAAAAGGTTGCTCATGTCAATGTTGCAAATGCATTCGGGCAGTTGTAGGTCAATTCCCAACAATTCGAATTCATTACATTCCTACTTCGTGCCTATCTTGGGGTCCGCGATCAGGCGAAAGCCAAGAAACAAGCCATGCCAACATGTTGGGCCCTGCTACATTCACAGCCTGGAAAGACTCCACGGTCAGCATGATGGAGTTCCTGACGAAAATGTGGGTGTGGGCATGGTCCAAGAACTGGAACTCCACACCTGGGTTGGCTTACATGACATATGATGATATCAGCAATGACTCTGCCAATCTCGGAGTGTTGCATTTGACCCAACCCGCTATTTGTTGAGCAGCAAACTATCCAATTCGTCCCAACGAGCCTAGCACTGATGGAGATGGGGTCCATGAATGGCAAGAGGTTGCAGCCAAAGACCTTGATCGGCCCATTCAGCCATCTTGTTCACTTTAGGTTATTTTTGGCAGCAAAAATTCATCCAATGGCTTCAGTTCTGGAGCCAAGTGCAGTACCTACACTTTAATTAGATTTGAAACGGTAGGTTTCTAGAAGCTAGAAGCTGGATCACAGGATCAACTTGGGTGTCTCTTTGCGAAAAGTTCGCGGATGCTCAGCCTGTGCAAACCACAGCATGCCGGTGCCATCCCAGTCTTCCAGCCAGGCCACGAAAACATGATCTTGCCCCATTTTCCTTAGCGGGGACCAGCATCATGCCATCATACTCTTGTCAGCTATCCAGGGGATAATAATGGAATTGAGAGCAAATAGTTGTTTCAGCAGAGAGTCCTTTGAAAATACGGGAGTTCTTCGGGATTGAAGTCGTGAGGGTAACAGCGCTCGGTGTCCGTATCAAACCCTGGGCAGGCGGTCTCATTGTAACCTGATTCCGCTGCAATAACTGCCACGACAACCAGCACTCTACTCTTGAAGCTCAGAAAGGTCATGCTGCCTAGGGCCTTCGATGCATCAATCTTTACGCTACACAGTACCACTCCAATATCCAGTGCAACAAGGGTGCTAGAAAATGCAAGCCAAGCTGCATGCCTCATACGCAGGGAAGTAGAAGAGGTCCGCTTCTTCAGGATTTTTAGTCAGACAGGTGCCACTTTGCAACCAGCGATGAATATGAACCGATGCAGAACCTGAGCACAAATGAACATAGAGAACTCAGTACAGGATCCTGAAACAATGGATTCTGCCATGGGATCCGATTCGCATCAAATTTGATCTAGTATCTAGTTGGTTCGGCACTGGCGTGGTTAGAAGGGCTGGTTAGAGGCGAGGTGGTGACACATAAACAGCTGATGTTTTGGAAATCGGTTTTTGAATGCTGCCCAGATATTCTAAAATCCCGGTTCTCACTTGGTGTTTCTCATGTGTTGCAGGAACCAACTTCAGAACGAACAAGCAGCTATATGTCTATCACAATATATAATAATATGTGTTGATATATATAGGTAATTTTATACATAACATAACATACCATACCATGCCATGCCATGCCATGCCCTACCATGCCATACAATACCATACCATACATTACATTACATTACATTACATTACATTACATTGCATAACATCGCATAACATTACATGACATACAAAACATACATACATACATACATACATTACATTACATCACATCACATTACATTGCATAACATCGCATAACATTACATGACATACAAAACATACATACATACATACATACATACATTACATACATACATACATACATACATACATACATACATTACATACATTACATACATTACATTACATTACATTACATTACATTACATTA
>Ga0126342_10016641_pt1 | contig 12803 bp, 12 predicted proteins | sample Cyp1metagenome_FD_92528 | JGI IMG/M metagenome (GOLD analysis project Ga0126342, IMG submission 92528) | Coral microbial communities from Lord Howe Island, Old Settlement Bay, Australia - Cyphastrea 1 metagenome | ecosystem: Host-associated > Invertebrates > Cnidaria > Coral ...
CCTTATAAGCCCCATGCTGCTGAAGGGCGGAACCGGCCCGCGGCCTGCAGCTTACGGTGCTAGTTTCGGGGCTTCCCCCGCAGAGCCTTAGCCCCATGCTGCTGAAGGACCGCACGCGGCCTGCAGCTTACGGTGCCTAATGTTGCTGTCTGACTGGACATGAAGCTAGCTCCCAAAAGCTTGCTATTTGCTAGTTTCGGGGCTGCCCCCGCAGAGCCTTATAAGCCTTATGCTGCTGAAGGGCGGAACCGGCCCGCGGCCTGCAGCTTACGGTGCCTAACATTCTTTTCTGAGACAAGGAACTGGCTTCCAAAAGCTTGCCATTTGCTAGTTTCGGGGCTGGCCCCCCCCAGAGCCTTAGCCCCATGCGGCTGAAGGACGGAACCGGCCCGCCGTTCCTTTCTGAACGACCAAGAAACTAGCTTTCAAAAGCTTGCTATTTGCTTGTTTCGGGGCTGACCCCGCAGAGCCTTAGCCCCATGGTGCTGAAGGACGGCACGCGGCCTGCAGCTTACAGTGCCAAACGTTGATTTGTGAACGGCCAAGAAACTAGCTCCCAAAAGCTTGCTATTTGCTAGTTTCGGGGCTGCCCCCTTAGAGCCTTATAAGCCCCATGCTGCTGAAGGGCGGAACCGGCCCGCGGCCTGCAGCTTACGGTGCTAGTTTCGGGGCTTCCCCCGCAGAGCCTTAGCCCCATGCTGCTGGCTTACGGTGCCTAACGTTGCTTTCTGAACGGACAAGAAACTAGCTCCCAAAAGTTTCGTGCCTTCTTGCTTCTTGCCCCTTGCTGCTTGTAATATCTTGTAATGACTTCTTGCCCCTTGCTGCTGGTAATTTCTCATCTGACGCGCTCCCCCCTGCTGCAATCTATATCTATATGTATATCTATATCTACATCTATCTGTGTGTGTGTGATATCTGCGCACACACGAGCGCATCTCTCTCTCTCTCTCTCTCTTTCTCTTTCTTTCTCTCTATGTACATATGCATATATGCAACATTGGATGCAACAGGGAAACCCCGTGAACATCCTAGGAAAACAGTCAGGAAAGTGCATAGCTCGCTATATGGAAGCCTACCCGAACAATATGCTACCAACACGAATGAGGGACAAGAAAGAGGAACAACATTGTAACACGGGGATGTGAAATACAAACCAGTTGGGTCTACCTCTGAATCCCACATGTCTGGACATGGAAAATAACCAGCCATCTACGGATGATTTTCTTCTACGGGTCTGGGTTTGTCTGAAAATCGAGCAAACCCCCAAACCCAATGGAGGTACGCCGGGTGCGCATCCTCTTTTTCGACACCTATTTCTATTGATTTCGTTGCTGTTTTGGCTCAGAACAAGTACAGACTTGCGGCGTTGTTCCAATCACAAAAATGTTCGCCCGCCTAGACTTGCGAGCAAAGAAGCATCGCGCCGAACTCATCAAGTCCTTCTTGGAACGACATGGCTTTGAGGATGTGCACAGTCCTAGGAGTCTCGATGAGTCACTGCAGCTACATTATGGGGTTTTAATGTTTTTGTTCCCACAGAGGGTCGGTATTTTTTGTGACGTGGGTACAACAAAGCCATAAACCACCCATGACCGGGAATGGCTCATACATGTTTATGGTTACAAAGGGACCCGGGGCCCCTGATAATTTGCACAGGTTTAAAATTAGAACATGAATCTGCTACATTGATGTTGTGCAAGATGAAGATGCGTTTCATGTTGTACTTGTGACATAGAGATGTCGGACCAGGTCCTCTGGGGTGTTTCAAACATGGTTCATCATCTTACTGAATTGACATACATGTTGCTACGTTGCTTGTTGCTTGTGGCGGTTTCGGAGGGGGTGGCGGGGGCCGTGATGACGTTCTTGATAGTACGCTCCTGATGTTCGTTACGTGTTGATACGCTGTGCACTGTTCGTGGCACATGAGTTGATAGTTTGGCTGCTACGCGCCTCATGGTTCATGTACATGAAGCGACATACGTGTTGATACGCTGTGCACTCTTCGTGGTACATGAGTTGATGCTTTTGCTGCTATCCTCCTCATGGTTCATGTACATGAAGTGACATACGTGTTGATTTGCTGTGCACTCTTCGTGGCACATGAGTTGATGCTTTTGCTGCTATCCTCCTCATGGTTCATGTACATGAAGTGACATACGTGTTGATTTGCTGTGCACCCTTCGTGGCACATGAGTTGAGATAGTAGATTCGCTGGAACGCAGCAAGCCGATAAACTGTGAACATGGTGCAAAGGCTTCATATGTGACCGTGTGAAGACACGCGTCGATGGCCTGCCCAACCCACAGTTGTTCAGCCAAGCATATCAATATGTATGGCAAAAGAACAATGTCGACACGAACTTGTTCCAGCTGTTGGCCACGGAACTGAAAAATGGAAAGGAGGAAATTGTGATCAAAAAATGTGTTGGAGATGATGGGGTGCACAATCCCATGCAAATACCATTGAAAGTGTGTTTTGGGCCCGTCCTCATGGAATTTCGTGGCCATTTTCCAACTAATTATCGGTGTTCACAAAACATTGCGAGAGTTGAAAAAACCATGGCAGGCTGCTGCTGAAAATGTTGATTTCGTCAGGGGCCTCGGGCCCCGGTGTTACCATGTTTATACCACCTATAAAAAGGGTGATTTGGGTGACATGGTCAAAATCTTCAGGTCGCATCGAATCCAGATGAAACCAGTGTATCCCATCGAGGTGGCATCGGATCCTGGGTTTTGCTGAGGTGGTTATTATTTTATTTTTTCCCACGTCACCAAAACAGGGGAATTCCGCGTGAAAAGATTATTTGATTTTGCACGTTTCATCATTTTTTTGAGCAAATCTAAGGAGTTGGGACAAGTCACAATGGTAAATCTTCTGCGAGAAGCTGGTGCCAGTGATGTCCCATCCTTGTCGAACCGGTCGGGGTCGAGCCGTTTCACAGCCGATGCACAGCCGTTGCGCGGCTGCCGCAAGGTGAAAGAAACAAGGAGGAAACTTGGATGAATTGGAATGGATTGGGATGCCATACGCTTCGATGTTTTTTTTTTGAGATTAGATGGGTAAACAGATGTATATAAACAGTTCATAGGTCTGACCACAGAACTCCCACAATGTCACCAACTAGGGGATCAACAAACCAAGGAAAGATTCGGAGGGTTCTTCTGAGGAGGGTTGCAAAGTGCTGATTTCCGTTCGCCTTTAGCGGCGATCAAGCACGGCCACGGAGACAGAGTTTCCACATGCGAGACGGCATGGGGCGCGTCTCTTCTATGTGTACATCTTCTGCAAGCAAGGGCTGGCAGGAAATATGTTTTTCCCGCCGCTGTTTTCCGTCTTTTCTCAACAACGTTTTGATTTGACCAGCACGGCACTTCTTGGGTGCTGTTCTTGGAAAGAATTTCCTGTAGTTTCCTGCCATGCAAGAGGCATGGCTGGTTGCTGTTGGTTCCAGCGATGAGTATTGGATCTCATGAAAAGTGGCCTGAAGTGCGGAAGTGACACGGAAGTGAGCCACAAATTGTCCTTCTTGTGGTCACGTTTGCCCCCCCTTGGAGGTGGAAGAGTTCCGTCGGCAACAACGTGGCTCGTTTTGGGGCTATGGTTGCTACGGAATCGCTGCCAGTTGCTGGTGGTTTGCAAATGTTTCTTCAACCGATTTCAACCTGTTTCCTATTTCACATCCCTCTGGGTAGTCACCAGCCCCGTGATACCTTGACGACCAACTAAAATCATGGCAAAATCGCCAACAAGAAGTGATGGGGGACACACTCATAGCTAGCACAATTCTAAGTTGTGAGGCTGGCTTGACGGGGAACCCCAATAAGACGACCAGCATGGTCTGTAAATTGTTCCGATTTGGGCGGTTTCTCTCAGCCCTGCGGTTGGGCCCCGGTTGTCCACTCAAAAAAAAAAACGCCCGATCATTTACCACCAATTGGTTTCAGCATGTTTCAACATGTTGCAACATCAATCCGGGCTTGACATGAGAGTATTTTACACATGGGGAACACCAACAAATGGACCAAGATACTAAGATTTTGGATGGGGAAAGGAACATCCATTTTTCTTGTTAAGATTTATGAAGAAAACATCTACCAATGCTGGGTCAACCAGCTGCATTGGCACTTCAATACTTTGATAAAATCCTTTGCAGATCTGTAATCCGTAAATGGGGATATTTTAGGGTATCAACCGGTCCAACAAGAATTGGCTCCTTTTTGAAGATGTTTGAACCGTCTCTGGGGAAACTAGCAGGCATTAGGTACCGAAAAATGCTAATCTTTGGCTGTTTTGAGGATATTATATCAATGTGGCAAAGCAGGGCAAACCTGCCATAAACCCGCAAAATCACGAAATGTTGGTATTTTGTTGGATCAAAACCATCCCCCAATGGCAAGTTTGACGAGCTGAAAAATGGCATGGCAATCTCCAGGCCGGGACTCCGAAGAGACTGAAGAAGTTCAGCACTTGGTCCCTGTAACTTGGCGACGAGTTTTCGACCGGTGAAACATGGATGGTTTATGCTGGAAAATGTGCGAGAATATATGAGATATGGATATATATGGCACAAATATGCAGAAATATATAGAACTATGAAATATGGCAAAACTTGAGACTTCCAACATGCTGGCGTGGATATTTGATCTTAAGTATCAACATGGCACACGTGTGATACGGCAATAGCTTGGGGTCAAGCTTCCAGAGCGATTGTGTAGTTATAATCGTTATAACATGTTATAACCTTCCCAAAGTATTTCAAAGTTTCCGAGTCCCAGATATCCAGGGTAGCCTATCCTCGCCAATCACACCGGTATGTGGTCTTGCCAGGGTGAAAAGGATCAAGGGATTGGCCACAATTAATTCGCCATGAAGTTGCTGTTGAAAACATGGGAAAACCCACTTCCTTTCCAGTTCTTGAAAAACGCCTTAGCAACAGAGTTTGCCAAAACCCACTTCTTAGTCGCTTCAAACGTCAAACCACAAATTTCCAGCTAGACACCATTTTTATGGATTTTGCTGGCCTATGTTGGACCCAAATCTATCCAGGTTGAGCTTTCCACTACAGAACAGTTGGCCTTGTGACAACCAAACAAGCGATATCCTAGTTGATTTTTCGACAGGCTAAGAACACCCCAAAACATTTTGTAGCACATCTCTCTCTGACCTGGAAATCATTTTGTAGCTCTTTCTTTGGCCCTTATTCTGAAAGCATATGTGCGAGGCATGTCATTGTGAAGGCGAGTGATGTTTCTGGATGAATAGGTACAACATTGGATTCAACAAAAACATGGCCAGGTGAAGATTTTCGCATGGCAGGGTGAAATCATAGGACATCAATGGACAGGTTCAAATTGATGACCCCGAAGAAGTTTCTTCTCAATCTACTAGTACTGAAAATTGTCAATGGATTATATTGTACTATGAATCTGACAGTACTGGTAGTACTCAATCTCATCTTCACATTAATGTCATGTTAATGTCATATTAATCGCAAATCCGCCATGTTCAGAGCGCAGGAGATTGCGCCCGAGCTCGCCTCAAGCGCCTCAAGTAGCTTCAAAGCGGAAGAGTCGCCGGCGCCGGAAGAGCTTCAGGTTCCCATATCTATGTTAGCTTACTGGAGGGCAATGAATGTTTGGATGAGCCGTAGCTAGATAGTTAATGATACTTATATGAATGGTTAATAAGTGGGTTTTGACCCTTGAGCAAAAACAGACCACTCAACTAACTCCATAGCACATCGAAGTAGACGAGGCGTGGAACCTATTTGACCATCGATTGGCTGTTGAAATATTTATAAAGAATCCGCAAGTCAGTGCAATGTCAAGATGTGCTGGTAAATAGATAAAAAAACGCGCTATGTACAATATATATATATAATATACACATGCAGAGAGCAACCCTCAAAAAGATGGAACAGTGAAATCCTAATAAGAGAGCTATATATATATATACGATTTAAACGGCCGGATTCTTTCCAGCCAGGTGTGATGACTGTGATCCAAGGTTCCCCAATATCAAACCACGAAAATCTAGCACACACACACACACATCTATATATATATATATCCTATAGCCTATATGATTCACCTAGGAACTGTCACATTATCATCCAATCACGCCAAGCCTTAGAGCATCTTAGAGCTCTCAGATGATTTGCAAAATATCATTGCTTTTTAAAATGGACGCGGCCCAAGATCATACCCAACCCACAATCAGCCAAAACATTGGTACCGACTTTTCACATATTTTCATCCCAATTCAGTGAACCACCTCTTGAATCTGATGATCACCCCACTTAATCTAGCGAAAAACACCCCAAAAAACATCAGAAATCACCATAGATTCACCCATCTTGCTGGTGATTTCCCCCATCATTTGGTGCATCCTACGCTTTTTCGAGGGTCATCAGCGGCACTGCGCTGCAGGAGCTTCAGCGCTTGAGAGACCTGGCAGCGCAGATGGACGAAGCCTTCCCAGAGGCGCCCTGGTTGGGAAAAATGGGGCAAACCTTGGGAAACGTTAGGAAACTATGACGAAAACCATGGAGTTATGACCATAACTATGGAATTTCGGAAAAATTGGGCAAAAATGGGGAAACTGGGGAAACTATGACTATCCAGTGGCTAGGGAGTGCTTCGGAGCTACACGTATCGATATTATTCTCAAAAATTCATGGGGAGCTACGAATTGAGAGCTACGAATTGAGTTTCCCCACCATCGATGAGCAAATGATGTGTCTTATTTTTCGATCTGCTAAGATTGAGGTTTACTAAAAACGGACAACTTTAACTCAGCAAAAACGGTGGAAATGACATGCATTTAGAAATGGAAAATAGAACCGGCTCATGGACGTCCAGCTAGTTTTGTGAAATCAGCTGAAACCGGTCCTCGTCAACTGAAGTGTTGGAGGCTTAATCGCCATCAAAGAATTGGAAGAAAAAGATCGGGAATCAAGCAATCACACTGGAATGTTAGTGTATTTGGATGAGTTTTGATGGAAATCTAAGGATGCCCACAAGAGATACCTCCCAACGATAAGGCTTTAATAAGAAAACCCCTTCTCGAAGGGTTCATGGTGATGAATGACCCCTTAAGGCCAGCAATGATTTGGGGTTTTCTTTGGAGGTTTTGGTCCTAACCTTATGAGGTTTCATTCTAGTGTCCCCCCTGGAAAAAGCGTCTGTCAGTTATATCATATCCCCAAGTGCCACCAAATATTGCAGTTCTATTCCTTTCTATTCCAGTATCTACCAGGTAAACTAGTGACCGTCCCCAACATCCCCATTATGAGAAGTATACCCACTATCCTAGATGTTCTTTATCAGTTGTATATATTCCCAAAATCCTCAACTTACTACAGTATCAACTTGGAGACATTCCCCATGTACCACCGTCTCATCGGGGATATTCCCAGTTGTGTCCCCAACACCACTCGCTTCCCCCATGGTTAAAGCATGGTATTCCCCATTTCTTTGCTGATGGAAAACCCACTGATCCCCGACAGTTGTATCTCCGATAGCCTCAATCATCCACCAATGGAATAATTCCAGTAGAAAAGTAAATCATGGTAAATAATTGTGGATGATAATTAATGGTACTAATGGTAAATAATGGAAAAACATGAATAATCATGGTAAGCTTTTATTCCAAACCGGAAGTCCCCACAACTGATTCGGTGATTCCAGATAACCCAACAGGCGACCATCAATTCTCATGTCTCAGTTAGCTAAAAAGCCCCAATAGCCCACCAATTCTATTCCAGTTGTATCCAGTTATTCCCCCTACAGGAAGTAGTTAGTTAAAGCAGTAATCAAAGGTGGCAATGGACAATCCCCTATAAATGGAGGTTTTAAATGGGAAAATCATCTATAAATGGTGAGTTTTCCAGCACACCAAGTTTGATTACCAGAGGGTATTCCAGTGATTACTGAGTATTCAAATTCATCGAACTGGGAAGATTTCCCCAAAATACCTAAAGATTACCCCCCATGGCCCTGGAAACCTAACATATTGGATTTTTCCAGACTTTAACACCATTGGTCCCATTTTAGCTAGTTAAACCCACCATTTTTTTCAAGCTAAAAGAGGCCACCGAACTGGAGGGCGATGCATCCGATGCGCCTTCCGCGCCTGCGGCTTCAGCCGTTTTACGGCTGGGTGGCTACCAGGAGCTCAACACGGCTGGGTGGACTGGTGGATGGAAACCTCTGTGAAAAAATTGACAAGGGAATTCACCATTTTTCACACATGGAAGAATCAGATCCAAATATGACCCACAGCTAGGCCCTGCCATGGCGCCCGGCTTCAGGAGCTGCCCATGGATGGCCCCCTGGACGAGGATCCGGTTGAAGATTCGGTTTTTCGCCCCAAAAAGATAGAAGTTGGTAAAGTCATGTAAAATCCTAGCCGAATGGTGACCAATTAGAATCTTGTCATATTTTGTCTATCTTTTTTTGGGTTGACTTTTTCCCATGATGGTTGGCCTAGGAGTTGCCTAGAAACGGTGATGTTGGCCCTCTCTCTCTATCTCTCTCCCCGTGGGCATTGGAACCACAATTTGAGTGTCATTCATATCGCGCTTGTTCATGGCTTTGAGAATTCAATTCACGTGTTTGAATATCTTCAATTCCAACCAAAGCGCAACGTGAAAAAAAGTGATCTCCCCCGGTGGTTTGTGTGTTCGGTTTACCCGCTCAAACGGGTAAACCTTGGTCAACTTTGTCGCCGTTTTGATGGCGGATTGGCCATGAAAGTCTTGGGGTATTCAGGCATTGCCCCACTGAAACAGGTACTTGATGCGTTTAAACATCATTAAACATCCATCATCACTGGTGGTGAAGTGTAGCTGACCCTTGCATCTTTCAGAGGAAATATCGGTCCACCGGTCGTTTTGTTGCTAAAAAACCGTGCCTCCAATGACTTTACCCATAGCCATCTGATACACTAGGGGTTCATTATTCATATCATTTCATACATTCCACGAAAAGCAATTGACCCAGAATTGGATGACGGGTAAATTTAAAGGAACCCCCGTAAATTGGGGTTACCAACATGTCAAAACTTTAGTTTCAACTGCACTTTTACACTTAAGTCATCCTAAATCAATCCATTGAATGAACCAGCCTGGTATTATCCATTGTCGAAAATTGTTACCCTACTACCATCCCAAATTATTACCAATGTCTTGACGCATTGATTAAAATCCAATCTTCTACACCAAATTGCGGTTCATGTTTTTTCTCCTCACAATCGTCCCATAATGAGCCCATATTTTCTCGAAATGTCTAATAATTTCCCGATTTTCCCTGAAACCAATCACCAAAAACCCTGAGTGTAGCAATTCTTAGTGGCTAAATCTACATGAAATCCATTGAAATCCCATTCAGTCGGCGAAACCTCTATGCTGGGTGAAAACAGTGGCGCAGGAGGTGTCTCACTTCAAGACCGTCTTGGATCAACTAGACCTTCGCCTCCGGGCCCTGCAGAGCAAACAGGTGTAGCGCCTGGTGGGAATTTTTCATAAAGACATGATTTTTTTCCATGGGATTATGTGCCAATGATATTATATGGGGGATTTTAACTCACAAACAATATCAAACAATGGCGTTTTGGATTTTAAGCCACAAACATGGTGTTTGGTGTTTTTGTTCCCCAAACAGTGTGGCCACACTGAAGGGGTTCTTACGAAAAGTGTTAAGGCCTGGTGTTCAATCGAGGTGGTATCGGTAGCATCCGGCATTTTCCCCGTAAATTTCCGCGCGAAATGCGTCTTGTGACGTGTCCGTGTGCATTTCGACTGCGCAGGCTCGCACAAAACGGGTGTGGCGGGCTTGGCATACGGCAATTTTCCTGCAAATTTCCACACAAAATAGCTCTTCTGAAATGTCCGTGTACATTTGGACTGCGCAGGCTCGCACAAAGTGTGCTTCCCGGTCTTGGGATCGGTCTTCCTCCTCAACATCATCCCCCTCAACATCATCATCTTCCTCGTCCTCGTCAACATCCACATCATGATCTTCCTCTCATCATCATTATTACTATTATTATCAGCATCAGGATCATCATGATCATCACCGTCATCACCATCATCATCATCATCGTCGTCGTCATCATCATCATCATCATCATCGCCATCATCATCATCATCATCCTCCTCATCATCATCATCATCATCAGCCTCATCCTCATCCTCATCCTCATCATGATCATTACCATCACCATCACCATCACCATCATCATCATCATCATCATCATCAGCCTCATCCTCATCCTCATCCTCATCCTCATCCTCATCCTCATCATCATCATGATCATTACCATCACCATCACCATCACCATCATCATCATCATCATCATCGTCATCATCATCATCATCATCACCATCATCATCATCAACAACATCGCCATCATCATCACAATCATCAGCAACATTAAAATACATGATCTTTTTTACTTCCCCCCTCACTGTTTGGGGTCTCTTGCCGGGATCATTTGGTTGTTAGCATTGTTTTTAACCATCATGACATGTAACATGGGGTAATTTCCGAGATATTTGGGATGATATATTGCAAGATATTGCCATAATTAGTGGAATGGGTTGGGGCCATCAATCAATCGTTGGGTTTCAAATTGAAAGACAAACCTGCAGGAAAACATGGTTTTTACTCTGAAGATTTCCCCCCAAACCAACCCTGGGAACAAATTGTCTCTTATCTCACTAACTCTCTCTTTCTCTCTCTCTTTCTCTCTCTCCGGTATTGAAAATCATACAGCAACCCCAAACTAGATGGAAATGATGCAAGAGTTGTAAACCTGGAGATTGGGGACAAAAATTGTCGTTCCTGTGTTATGGTTTCATCATTCCTCCAGTGTCCATTCCTGGTTTCACATTGTTGGTTGAAAGGAAAACCGAAAGGAAAACCGCAAGTGTGGTGCTAACGCAATGGATTTCAGAATTACTATTAAATCATGAATTAAACCATTGAATATCCTAATGCTTGCTTAGGTGAAAATGGTCTTGAACTCGCATATTTCCAACCTTAATGGCAAATGCTGTAATTGAGAAAGAGGTTTCACCGTATTTCTTGGATACTCTTATATAAACCCATATTTTTCATTATTTTTTTGTACAGTGAAAATCCATCAAAATCCGGGAAAAGTATGCTGATTTGTTCACCCCGCCAGGACCTGCACATGGAGGACACGGATGCGGGAAATTCTCGTGGCCCGCCGCCGATGGTGGCACAATTGCAGGTGCAGAATCAGGTGGGGAGTTCCTGGTTTTTTCGTGTTTTTTTCGTGGGTAAAGAACTCATGGAAAAAACTATGGGTTAACACCTTTTGCCGATTTGATGCCTCTTTGAATCTCTTGGAAGGGGAAAAATGATGGCGAACTATAAGATTCTGGAGACTGCCAGGTGCTCCGAGACCTGCTGTCCGGTGACCAGCGGAAGGGCCGACTGAATTTCGATCGGAAGCTCTTTGGGGCGGCAAGCACCGCTTGAATTTTTTGGGGGTCGTTTTGGGATGATTCACCTCACACCTGTGATGTTTCATGGTTATGTCGCTATTTCATCACCGTTTTTGATGGTTTTTATTGGTTAAAACATGTTAAACCCATGTTAAACCCATGTTAAAACAATGTTAAAACCCATCCCATCATCATTTTTGTGCTTTCCAAAAACCCACACGATTCCCATATTTGGACCATCCGGGTCGCCTGGGGTTGCCCACACCCAGACATGATGAAACTTCGCTACAACCTGCGGCTGTGAATACTCCGCAACTGGGTCAACACGTGGGAACCATCAGCCTGGTGGTGCTTGAATTCGATGGCGCATCACCGTTTCGGATCTTGATGTTGCGCCAGGAAAAATGGCAAAGAGTCGTCAAACTCGAACCTTCCAGTGTTCCAGTTGTAAAAGTTTGACGTCTATATCGCTCGAATTTTCTGCGAACATGAGGTTGGTTCTGAGCGTTTGCGATGCGAACTGCAGAGAGTTTCACGGGTCGGCTGAACCCGGGCCAACCTGAAAATGGTGACACCTCCGAAAAGAGACTAGTGACTAGTGGCGCAGTCGGCATTTGCAAGGTCAATGGATGGCAATGAAGCATCCACATATTGTCACATGTTCAATGAAAATCAATGAAACACCCCCCAGAAACCGTGGTTGAGTAGGGATGAGTAGGGAATTTTCATGATTTTTTCACATCTTTGGCACTATTTCAGGGGCTGCTGGGTAGGTCTTACGACTGGAGCCGGGCAACGAAGCGGCACGCCGGGAGTTGGAGAAGCTGGAGGTGGGAGTCCATTTTCTTGGGGAAAAACTGGGGTAAATGTAGTAATAAGACCGTAGTACTGTAACCTAGCAATAGTATGGGCCAATGTAGAATAGTTACAGTCTTTTTAGGTATGTAGTTACGGTCTTTTTAGGTATGTAATCCGCTTTGGATATATACAATACAATGTGGAATCTATAGAATCTGTACTTCATGCATGTTTGGGCACTTAAAAGCCGGTAATCATGGAGAAGCGCACCTGATCGGAGAAATCTGGGGATCTTGCAATCTTGCAGCCGGGCTGCCAAACAATGGACATGACAAACAGTACTGGGAAAAACTCCCCAAAAGGCAAAGATATCTTGGAGTATGGCCAGATGCTTGGGATTGTGGTCTGTGTGTAAAAGCGTCAGTGTGTAAAAGCGTCTGTGTGTAAAAGTCTCTGTGTGTAAAAGTGTTTGTGTGTCAAAGCGTCTGTGTGTAAAAGCATCTGTGTGTAAAAGCGTCTGTGTGTA
>Ga0126342_10016642_pt1 | contig 12801 bp, 17 predicted proteins | sample Cyp1metagenome_FD_92528 | JGI IMG/M metagenome (GOLD analysis project Ga0126342, IMG submission 92528) | Coral microbial communities from Lord Howe Island, Old Settlement Bay, Australia - Cyphastrea 1 metagenome | ecosystem: Host-associated > Invertebrates > Cnidaria > Coral ...
ATGTCCCCCATTAATAATAACCATGGTTTGCCCCCGATTAATCAACCACCTTTCTGATCCATGAGATTTTAACAAATCCAATAGAATTCAATTAAGATCTAATTGACGTAAGCCATATCCAATCTTTTATGGTTCAGAGTTTCTTATTATTAAGGGGTAGTCAAGAAACTAGCCAGAAGGTACCCCCCTACCTACCTGGTGGGGGGGGGGGGTGATTAATCCGTTGTTGGCATTTTTTGGAATATAAGTTCAACTATAGACATTGTATTCCTATAATATTCCGATGATATTGCCATTGAACCGTATATAGTCAACAATAGACACTAGTGCACTATAATGGGAAAAGTATACCAATATTAATTATATATGTGGTTTCACCATTGAAATCGCATGAAAACCCGTTTTTTTCCTGGACATGATTGTAGAAGAATCATCAACAAACCATCTATACAGGCGCCATTTTGCAATAGCTACGTTAAACAATTAGATAATTCATCATCCATCATTGGAAATCATCAAGAATATATATACCCTCTGGAAATTTAACATAGCTCTTGAACATGGCCATAGAGATAGTTGGTGTTCTCAAAAAAAGTGTGGATCTTTCCATGTTTTGTTTGTATAATGACCAGAGGGTAATTTGTCATATAGCCATCAACCAAGCATCATTCACTAGTTACATCAATATCATCATTATTATCATGAAACAATGGATTACAACCAAGCATCATTATTAACATCATTATTATCATTGATAACCTATAGTTACAACCATGCATCAATATCATCATTGTTCCATTAAAAATCGCAAATCAATGGAAATCATCATAACCATAGGGTACATTCCCATGACTTCAGCCCAGGCCGCGGCCCTACGTGAGGAACGGGCGGCGCAGCAGCGCCGCGAAGCGCTGCAACAGGTCCAAGGTGCGGACCGTTTTGGGAAAAATCCTTTGGATTTTTAGATGTTTTTAGGTTGTTTAATGATTTTAATGGTGGTTTTAATGTATTTAATGTTGGTTATTGTTATGTTTATGCTGTTCAATGTTTGGAATGTTGGATGTTTTATTTGTTTCTTTTTTTGGTTTCGTGGGATTTTGGGATTCGCTGACTGGTGGGATTAGGTCATAAAAATCAGCTCATCATTGATTTGATGGGATTATACTGGTGGTTTTGACGGTTTTTTTTTCTTAATGTTATTTTGATATATTTTGATGATTTTTTTGATTCTTATTTTGTGTTTGTTTGTTGTTATTTAGTTATTTGATGGTTTTTGTTTGTTTATTTGATGTTGTCCCCGGACTTGGATGACCGGAACATTAGCATGCAACTCGATAAAATCATGTTTTTAGTTGTTTTAAGCACTTGATTCCTTTAAGTTGTCCCTTAACCGAATGCACTGATTTATGTTTGGATGTTGGGAAGTTATGACTGTATGACTTTGTGACTTCGGAAATTTATTGAACACATGTTCGTACTTGGTTTGACTAACTGGAAACAAACTAGAGGGAGAATGTGATTTATGTATTGTATTGTTGCAGGATAGAACGGAACGAGTGTTTGAAAATCAGGGCGTTGAAAAAAAACTCTGTACAATAATTGGCACATATGCTGAACCTTTTGTAATTATAAACTGGTGTTTAGTGTTTACATAAATCGGCTGAATCATTTTGGACAGCTGTGTGTGTGTGTCACTCATTTTGCCGTTTGCCGTATGCTGTCTCCACTTCTGAAACTTCACAACATGAGTTGAATTTCTTCAGGAAAACGACACCCTATTGCAAATAGACAGCACATGACGTTGCACTGAGGGAACTGGCTTTGCTGGATGCCGGAGAGCTGTTCAGTGCTTCTAGCATTCCAGTAATGAACATGTCTGTTTTTTCGGACATTATGGATTAGTATTGTTTGTCCTTCAGCTTTCACCTTCGCCCCTCTGAGTGTTTCCTTGACCATTTGTCACCCTTGGCACAATTGCTTTGGTTCAGATATGCCGCGCCGATCCCTCACACTTTAGTGGGGCGGCCGCGTCCCGTCACCGGCGTGCCTAAACTCCGTCGGTCGCCATGAGTTTTGTGGACGATGTGATCGTCAAAAAGCTCTACGCCTGCCCCGTTTGCTTTGAAACCTTCGCGAAGTGGGGCACTTGCCTGATACATCTCAACAGCAACGTCTCTCGGCAGCTTGTGACCCAGAATAAACTAAGATGGTTGAGTTGGTTTAATGTATCCATAATAATAGCTACTATATAATGGGATTTGCAGAGCATTGTTTAATTGTAGGGCACCACATTGCCGAAATCTTTATTCCGATCGAGGCGTGGCTTGATTATGGTGAAGGTTAAGACAGAGACACGGGCCTGGAAAGTTCTTTAAAGGCATGATGATCCCTGAAGGGCCAGCTACAAAAATTCACGCATTTTATTTAAATGGAATCATCTTGCCAACCAGAGCATGCCCATATAAATCTGCTTCATAATTCCGAGCCACAATCAATTTCGTTAACTTGAATTGCTCCTTGTGTTTCTTTTGTATAGTTTCGTTTGCTAAGGTGAATGGACATAAAGCAAAGCATTTTGTGGATATGCGATATATTAAAACATAATGTTGGTTCCTGATTAGTGTGAGGCCCCCCCCTAAACAATAGCTGGACTCTCTTTAAAGTGGAAAGTCAAATATTTTCTTCCCAGGAAAAACAATCCTCACTTAAGTAAGGATTTCAATTGGCTACAATTGAAATCTAATTGAAACTGTTTTTTGCCGATGAACTTGTGGTATTTGTAGTACTTGTAGTACTTGTAGTACTTGTAGTAATTACAATTACAGGCTGTTTTTTTTCCAAAAAAAATGGTCTCCCAAACTTTCTTGCCACAATAGTGAACCCAAAAAACAATACATGGGTTCAGAATTATCTGGAAAAATCGCCACAATACCGAACCTAGCCACTAATCAGCATCCAACATTACAATCAATATATATATATATACATATACATTCAGTCCGTTAAAATATATTATTGGCATACATATAGACAAATTATCGTATCATATCCACACAGATTTCTTCCAAACTATCCGCAGTGGGGTAGTTCAATGTGGTTCAACCAGCTGCACGTTCACTGCGCCAAGGCCAGCTGCCACTCTGCAATTGGTGAAGAGACCTTTCGCATACAGGAGATCTCCGTGGGAATATAGTGAGGATACAACGAGAATAGGTCTCTTATCCCCACAACATATGCTCATTGCATCCCAAAATATACAAAACCCCCAAAGTTCATTGGGGATACAAGGAGAATGTATTAAGGATAGACAATGCGATGTATATAGCAGCCGTAGAGCAGATGTGTGTTTCTTTGTATTGATGGAAAAGCACCGAAAAAGTCGATCCACTCAATCCCATCCCCAAACATTTAAATACCCCGACGAGGGGCTCCAAGAACGGATAAAATGTTTGCGGTATTCAGTATTAGGGAGAGGGGATTGTAATGGGATATATTTATATATATATATATAGCAACATATCATTGGATATTACAACAAACAATATGATGGGTCTGTCTGAAAATTCGGCATTTACCCCTCAACCCATGGCAGTTTGAATAATAAATGATACATACCATTTATATAACTACCTTATAGGGATATTTGGTGGCACCCTGTTATTCAGACAATGACTAGATGGCATAGAGTGACTTGTAATGGCCAGAGATTCATCTTGGTGACTACTCTTGTGCGACAGACGGGATATCTATGTAATTCATTATCATCCTAGTATCTATTTAACTTGCGCCCACCGTTAATCAAGTCAAACGTGCCTATGGAAAACAAACAGCATCATAAATTGAGGTTTTAATTGGGGGACCCAATATCGTTGGAGGAATTCCTAGTGCTATGTTTCATTACCAGAGTGTACACCCATCATGCCCTTGAAGTCAGATTTTTTCCCTTGCCCTTTGCAAAGCAGCACAGGAAGAGTTGCAAGACCTATGCCGGAAAGCTGCCAATGGGAAGTTTCCCTTGATGAAGCATCCCCAGCACCTGAGCTATTACATCAAGGGTTTCCATCTTTGTTTCAGGTTGCTGATGAGTTGGAATTTCCCTAAGACGAACCCAACTTCGTTCAGATTTATGCTGAAAGAGTTGCCCAAATAGATGAGTTCCTTTGCGAATCGTTCATTTTTGACCCATGGATAGCCACTCCAGGTACCATGAGCTGCCGGTTCCTGTCACCAACTTCGATCCCAATGCTATGAGTTTTGATCCAAACGCAGTGAGCTTTGATCCAAACGCCATGAGTTTTGATCCGAAGGCTGCCACTTTCTATCCGAAGGCTGCCGGTTTCGATCCGCAGGCTGCCGGTTTCGATCCGCAGGCTGTCAGTTTCGATCCAAAAGCTGTCAGTTTCGATCCCACCGCCACCATGTTCGATCCGAAAGTGTCTTGGCGTCGTGAGTTGCCACCATCCCCAGCAGTCTGCAATGTTTAGCGATTATTTACAATGAATGAACAGCAAAAAAGGTTCAAAAAAACATCTTGGATTAAATATGACCATGTGGGTGTACGTCTGATCTCACCCTCTGACTTTCATGACCCTACCAAGAAGCGACCATCAGGGTCTCTGAAAAAGTTTATAAAAAGTCGTCCGTTGGTTGAACGATCATGGTTGATGTTCAACCCTGCTTAGTAACGGGATTATTTCATTGGGATATAGGGGGTAACAAATCCCCAGTTACTAACCATGAATCGCTAATCCCATGGCCCATCTAAGTGGTTGGGATGATGAACTCCCACCGCCCCAAAGAGTTCAAAGAGTTGGCCCACTGATATCTGAGCAAACTGATCAACGCCAGTTTACCCATGGGTGATAGGGATTCAACCCCTTAAATTCAGCTGCAACCCATCAAACCCATGAACATCTTAAGGATTTCAGGGTTCACCCAGTGTCGTTTTAAAACAGATCTAGATAGAACTATACACATACACATACAACTAAATATGTATATATATATACACCCAGATTTTATATGTCTACATTTAGGTCTACATCTATTATATATATATATATACATACTTAATTTATGATCTACATATTGTACATTTCAGACATATAGATCTACATTTTAATATATATATATATATCATTGTGCATATAGGTAGATAGATAGATAGATGGATAGATAGATAGATAGATAGATTAGATGGATAGATGGATAAATGGATAGATAGATCGATAGATAGATAGATAGATAGAGATAGATAGATAGATAGACAGATAGAGTGATATACATGACAGATATATCCACTTCCCCCATCTGCTGCGTCCTAGGTGGGCTACGACTTCCTCCCCACGGTGCCCGAGGTCGTCTCGCCGCCCAAGCCGAGCCCCGTGGGGCTCTCGCTGACCTCGCTAGTGGCGGCGCCGGTGCCCATGCCGGTGGGACCGGTGAGGCACCAGGTGGTGACTTGGAGGCACCAGGTGTATACATGCATACATAAATACATAAATACATACATACATACATACATTCATACATACATACATACATTCATACATACATACATACATTCATAAATAAATACATACATACATACATTCATACATACATACATTCATACATACATACATACATATGTACATACATAGTACATAGATACATAGATACATAGATGCATAGGTACATACATACATACATAGATACATAGATACATAAATACATAAATATATAGATAGATAGATAGATACATAGATACATAGATACATAAATACATAAATATATACATAGATAGATACATAGATACATAGATACATAGATACATAGATACATACATACATTGAATATGGCAATATTTTGCTACCATATTGGCCATATTTGTATTTCGGTTCCACTTTATGTTGATATCACGAGTTTTGGGATTCTGAGCTCAACATGTTGGACCTTTGAAAAGTGGCCCCAAGATCCTGCCCATGCCGTGCCGCGCTGCGAGGACGACAAAGGTGGCTACCAATGGCAGGCGTCTTCCGAGAAGCTCTTGGACCGCTTCGAGAAGACGTTCCTTGCTGTGACCAGTGGGAGCACCCATTTTTTGGGGGAAGTTTGAGCACTGAGAATAGCAACATGATTATGATATATTATGATTATTGTTCGAATAGTAAACATGTTTTCCGCCTTAACAGCTGTGGAATGAAAAATGTTTGAGCACTGGGATGAGTGCAGTTGGGTGAACACAGAGAGAGAGATAGTGAACATGTTTGAGTATTACTTGATGATCTAATTTGAACATCTTATATAGATGTAGATGGCTGAAAAAATGAATTGATCTTCGATGAAATTTTTGCTGGTCCACACAAATTATGTATTTCGACACTCGACTTTCATTTTTTGTGGAATTTCAGGGTCTCCGGGAGTACCGAGAAGATCACCATTGACGATTGGATGCCCTCGAAATTGGATGAACATGTGAAGTTGCGACTGCACTATGCTGTCTCCACGGGTTTCCTGCTGAAGGACTGGCCGTACAGACTGGCGACTGGCCGTACCAGGGTCCTCCTGTACAGATTGGGGTCCCCCAAAAGGGATTGATGATGACTAGTGATGAAGAGCAAATTGGTTTCGATCTCTTTTGGGGGGCTAAAAGTGCATCTACATGATCTCTTGCTGGATTTTGTGAGAAAACTTCCCAAATTCTAGATAGGGTGAAATTAAAATTATGTCGGCATTTTTCGTGATCCTGTTTGAAATGGATGACAAATCCAATACATTGTTTTAATTGTCTCTGACTGACGCCAAGCAACATGTGCAACATGTACTACATACCATAGCTATACATAGCTGCAAGGTTCGGTGCACATGAATTACGAACACTTCTTAGGTGAAAATGCTGCCGCCAAGGTCAAACCCCCTTTAATCACTTGAAGACACCTTGCCCAGGAGGAGCAAAATGCCTTGCAGAAGACATTGAACAGTTTCTGGTCAAGGTCGTTCCCAAATCACGGCACCTGTTGGTTCTGACCCCCAAATTGGTGACAGATTTGAAGAGATTGGAACACCTAGGCTTGGTCTCCTATGTCCCAGAAGAGCAGAGGCTTGTGATTCAAAAGTGCCTCGGCTGAGGTTGAGAAGCTCCACCCCATGATAGAAATGTAGACCTTCAAGACGCTAGAGTATCATGACCATATCATATACCACACCACATATATCCACATATAAACCACATTTAGTGTACCAAAAAAAAATGTGCATATATATATATATATATACATATATGCAGATCACTATATCACACATTTATACGTTTATAGGCGTGTGTGTAGGTTACAGTTGCAATTTATAAGTCATAACAGCTAGGCCCTGTTGGTAGCGACCCTTTCTAAGCACATCACTTCCGCTTTGGAGGTTTCTGAGCCCCAGCTTTGACGACTTCCGCGCCATTGTCCCTTGGTTTATACACGTGCACACACTATGTTCTTTGCACGTTTATATATTTAAAGACTAACAATGAACACTACTTTCGTCTTCTCGAGTTCCTGTCCCTTGTGTTGAAAAGAACACGTTTGTCCAAACCATCTATTGATATCTATTGGCCGAGACACTATTGATGAACTTCCTTGGCTCCCTCTGGTTGGTCTGAGAACAAAATAACAGAAATGTATCCCGTGTGAGGTCAACAAATTGTTTTGGTTGCAGCGCTGCATGGAGTACTGCAGAAGCAGTTCGCAACTTGGTCAAGAACGTAGCAGCAGACTGGTTTGGAGTTTGGGCATCAGGAGTTGTTGTGTGGTTTTTTTTTTTTTATTGCTGACTTGATCATATGTGGTCCCCAAAAAGTGGTCGCTGCACTCTCGTGCAGCTCCTCAGGGTCCAAGTCCTCCAGGCAAGGGGCCAAAAAAGTCGTTGCCAGCTGCTTGCTTCCACTCCCCCAATGTCTCATTTGAGGACAATTTAAGTGCGTTCAAAAAGAGCCAGATGCGGGTCAACAGTCCTTGGCTTTAGTCAATCCAACTGGTTTGCCTTCAAAGCTTGACTCATCCAATCATCCATCTATGGGTTTGCTTGAAAGAGTAGGCTAACCCCCAAATCCAGTGGTTAATAGTCATGTTTCCTCTTAAACTTGGCAGTTTGATGTGGTATACACCCAATTTCAGACACACCCAAATGTCATATCAACTTGGTTGTACCCAACTGTAGATATATCCCCATAAAGTATCCCATTTTTTTCACCAGGCATAAACACATCAATGCCTTCCAACACGACTATATGAACATTATAACATATATGTATATATAATATATTACACACATATATATATATATATATCAAAACCAATTTGTATAACATATAATACATACATATATATATAGTATCTAAATATATGAGATATATATTATGTGTGTGTGCATTCCCATGCTATCAATCATGAAATCCCCTGATGTTTTTTCCGCTGTTCGAATCCTTATCCAGGACCAGGACGGAACGCATCGAAGCGGGGTCAGCGCAAGAGAAGTTGTTGATGGCTCTGGATCTCCACGGTTTGCGCGAAGCCGCCCTAACGGATGAGTGTTGGTGCCATGGCGCGTTGATGCAGGGCTGGATGGATGGAAAGTGGATGGAAAGTCGTTTTTTTGACAAAAAAACCTTTGAGTTTCCAGTTTCCAGTTATAAATTGTACATTGTACATGTTGTAGATTGGTGAGTCATTTTTTTGTGCTTGGTAGTTAGCACTTTGTTTCAGCAACTGGGAAGGTTGGGCTTGGACACAAAAATCCCAGCGAAATCCCAGCTGCCACGGATCCATAAGGGGCAAATACCGCCCCTGCAACTCTGATCATATCATCATCAAAAATTCAAAGTCACCACCTGGAGATTTTTAGCATATTTTAGCATTATTTCCCGCTTCCATCCTTCCACTATGAAACAGATTAACCTCAAACAACAGCTTCCAATCTCTCTTTTTTTGGCTGCAGGGATTTAACAGCACAATAAATAGCAATAAAGCATCATCAAACCTATGATACAGTGAAACCTGATTATGGTAATTGTCCAAACCACCTATCATAACTATTGTGAAAGATCAAACATTGATAAAAAAACCTATGATACACATTGATTAAACATGGACTAAACATGGATAAAACCAGCTTTCTTCACCTATCCCAGTCCTCCCATGTCCTCCCTGCCTCGCCTCAGGACCACCTTCGAGATGTTTCCTCCGCCGCTGCAGGAGATGGTGGTGCAAGCGGTGAAGGCGAGTCTGCCTATGAAGACGGAGCCTGGGACGGTCGAAGGAGCGATTGGACTGGCAGCGAGCTGGAAAGCCATCACTCATGGGAATATAACATGGGAATGTCATGGGAATATCATGGGAATTACTCTCCAGTAAATTAACATAGACCCTGAAAATCACCACTTTTTAAAGGAAACTAGTCTTCCAACCCCTATTTGTCAGGGTCTATGTCAATTTACTGGAGGGTAATGATATACAAATTTATACTGATAAGATTCATCACGAGATGCAACTGTGACTGGAAACCCCACAAGAACAATCGTTGGAGATTGTAGATGTAATTTTCGGGTTGCTGCTTGGATGCTCCTGACATTAAGCACTGGGATTGGGTTCAAATATAATCTCATATGTAATATACAATCAAAAATGATCATGATTGCAATATAATCCATGACATGTTTTTCGAAGTTGTTGAAAAATGTTCAATATACATTGTTACATCAGTAATCTTCTGATCTAGACCTTCCCCGGCTAAGGAGAAGAAACAGCTATCTCAACACTTCGCCCACCTCGCTGTGAACGAAGAGTCCATTTATAACTTGCAAACCAGGTGTGGTGTCCCCGCAGGAGACGTGTCACAATGTGCTGTTGCAGAGGGACTGAGTTTCTATAAATGGTTGTGCCAGTTTCTACGTGTCAACTCTGCATTGAATGATTTGGAATATGTTTTGCATAGCTGTGGAACATGGTCCATTTGGTTCGCCGATTTTCCCACTGAAACCTCCATTTTGGTTGTACCTCATTGCGATTGCAATCCCGATCGTTCAGGCAAATATTCCAACTGCTGTTGGTTGATTTCATATCCATATCCTTTCCACAGTTATGGCCATTTACCAGTTACAACTGGTTATAAATGGGATTGTCATTCTATAATTGGGGTTTTGTTAGTACTTATAACTAATAAATGGCCATATCCTTTCCAGTCATGATCCAGCCAAATGTCCACCGTTGACATCCCGAATTGCCAACTCTCGGACCTTGCAGTCGGCCGGACGACGAAGTTGTCCCCACGCAAGCGTCCTGGGCGCCTTGGCTGCGCGGCTGGAGCCGTTGAGAGAAGATATGGACCACGTACCATGTAGAGCATTGCTAGTTGGAAACCATGGGTTTTCATGGGTTTTTAATGTCTGAATTATCTGAATTTACTGGTAGAAAGAGATCAATGTCAAACGTGGATGAAATTTGGGGTGCCACCTTTGTAAAGGGCATCTTCCGGCCAACCTTAGATGACAGAATCAACCTCCGTAGAAGTCCTTCGTATTCGTTGTCTCTATGAATCATCCGTCATTACTTTGTCCCTTCCCACTATTACTAAATATTTCCTTGCGTAGTTATGATAGGGGATTCCATATATGACATTGGGTGAGTGGGAAAAGGTCACTCGCTGGTTAGCTTTTTGTTGATGCTGAGTTGCTACGGTCCCAAGTGAAAATACCCGGCCCTAATACCCAGCCTGTGAGCATCCCATGTCAGAAAATAGTAGAAATATCAACATCATCTGGTTGGTGCTTTGGAACATGAATTTTATTTTCCATCATATATGGGATGTCATGCTTCCCATTGACTCATATTTTTTGAAGATGGTGAAATTGCACCACCAACCAGTCAATCATTAAAGATTACCCTTTGGTAAACTAACATGGCCTAGCTATTGAAAATGGCCATTGAAATAGTTCATTTACCTTTTTCCGACATGGGCAACTTCGAAGTTGCAATCCCCATGGTCCCAAGGATTCTGTAGATTCCCAAGGTAGATGTTCCATTGGAAAATCACTGCAGGGTACTCAAGTGGATGCCGCCCAGGAAGCTTTCAGTGATAGCCAGTACCACGAACTCCTTCGACAGCTGCTGGTGAATTCTCGTAGCTTCCCTGAGGCCTAGGGATTTGTTTTGGTATTGGTAAATTAACATTGCCATTGCTATGGAAAATATGGAAAATGCACGTCATGTGGAAATTGTGGCCACCCATCAAATATATATGTGATTTTTCCATAGCTACGTTAAATCACCAAAAGGTAGGTTGAAATATGTGTTGCTGTCCCTACTTGGTACGAGGCGTTCCCATGACTAGCTTTGGTTCAAAAAAATGAAACCAGCAAACCAGATCCAGCCACAACAAGTGTTGGAAGTTATGTGTAGATCAATTGATGAAACCACTGCTGCATGATGCAGACTGACAAAATGTTGCTGGAAACCATAATTTTCGAAACCCATGTAGGTGATTTATTCAACTGGATTGCTGGTACATTGTTGTGCTTATTGCGAAGGCCATGAATGCCTCCTTTCTTCTGCACATTGAAGCCGGAAATTTGCACAGAGCAAAGACTTTAACTTTATCTCTTGATCTCTTATGAAGACATGAATCTTTAAGTTTGACCCTTGACCAAATCACAAGTCTTTAGGATTGCAGACCTGCCATATACAACTTTTACAGCCCCCAGTTGGGCAAAAAGACTCCCACCATATCCAGAGGGGCAACAGCAACCCAGGCAATGCCGAGGACAGGGTCCTACAACTCCTGTCTGAGGAGCCGTTCAATGGAGGTTTTGAAATGTGAATGGAACAGAACACAATGTGGCCGCATGTGGCCGCGTAAAACGAAAGGATTCGCGGAAGACTCGTGTTTTTTCAGTACAAAGAGTTAGGATAAGTCGGATAAGATGTCCGTGTTTTTTCTCACAGCTCACATGGAAACATATGTGCGTGCCAGCTATTTTTGTTTCCATGTCCAGGGCTCTAAAGATCCACCACATCCAGTTACAAGACTCAGCACATTAGCACCATGTTGCGCAGTTTTTACTAAAACCATTAAAGCATATTAAAGCGCCAAATCTAAATTAATGAACACGGTGAAAACAGCCATGTTTTTAGTGCCAGACATATGTTTCAGCTGAGGCTATCACAACAACCATGTTCAAATATAAATCTGATATCTCTGATGGACCCAAGATGATATGTCAACAAAATCAGTGGGTGTCTAGAACAATTGTAAAGTAAGAACAATTATGAACGAACCAACCAATATTCTAATTTGTTTTATCACCATATCGCCGCATATTATGGTCATGCCATATCAACCACCCAGCTGATATACATCACCAGCCTATATATATATATACATATACATAATACACATATTATACATACATATCATACAGATACATAATTATATATATACACATACATTTCGTATAATATACTTATATATATTTATATACTATATAATATAGCCATATAGCCATACTATGTTCATCACATGATGGGATCCCATTTTGCCAGGAGGCGTCAGGACCCAAGGCTACGCCCTCGCTGCTGCACGTGCACGTGGCCACCGAGGAAGCGCGCCGCGGGCGCTCCGCAGAGGCACGGCGTCCACGGCGTCGGCGTCGGCATGGCGTTGGACGGGGAGATGGACGGCCATCATGGGGATATCAAACATTTATATAGTTAGATATAATATATATATATATATATATATATAAAAATCAATCATCTATTTCTATGGGCCATATATACCATG
>Ga0126342_10016643_pt1 | contig 12801 bp, 10 predicted proteins | sample Cyp1metagenome_FD_92528 | JGI IMG/M metagenome (GOLD analysis project Ga0126342, IMG submission 92528) | Coral microbial communities from Lord Howe Island, Old Settlement Bay, Australia - Cyphastrea 1 metagenome | ecosystem: Host-associated > Invertebrates > Cnidaria > Coral ...
ACGACGAGGAGGACGAGGAGGCGGAGGAGGAGGAGGAGAAGGAGGAGGAGAAGGAGGAGAAGGAGGAGGAGGAGGCAACTGACATAAAATCTAACAACCCTCACCTGGCAGGTGGGGAAAAAACATAAAATGGGAATATGATGGAATACTATTTATATATATATATCTATATATTTGATTATATTTAGATATTAGTTTTGCCACGCTAGGATGATGATAGTGCTAATGAAAATAGGGGGATTAATGACATATGGGATAGTCTAGAGTCTAATCCATCATGAATGGTAGTCTAATCCACAAATCTATAGTCCGGTGGTGAAACTGCCACATGTATAATCAATATATAGACTACGTATATACATATATATATATAAATAGATATGATAGAGTAGGTATGATAGCGCATATAGATATGTACAGCCAACTGTATCATATAATCCATTTAAATCGTACATACATATACGTAATATATATATATATACATATGCGTAGTATAGATTGTATGATTAGTATATGGGTGTGAGTCAAGTGAGGGGATACACCTAGCAACTGCCTTGGATGATGTTTCCCTAGTGCCAGTTTGTCAACCTCCCTGGTCCTCAGATTTTAAATCAAGTCCATAAGATGGCCTCATGTGGTTTACTACACTTGTCACGGAATGATGGTTGCGGATGTTTTAGTATGTGGTTGGGTAACATTTAGGTCACCTCAGATTTTCATTAGGTTTGCTTTTGCCCTCTAAATTTTGGTTGGGATGATGGGAATGGGAATGTTGACCATTGGACCATTGGAATTTGGCCTGGTCAGCTCTAGACCTTCGCGTTGGTTTATTTTCCCGGGGAAACCTTGAAGCCACTTCTGCGTTTCAAGGGATCTTTCAGGAAACAGGCAGGAAACTGGCCACTTCCCCAGATTTTCGTGCCATAAACCAACTTCCAACCCCAATGCAGGTGCTATGTCCCAGTGTGGAAGGAGGCTCCTGCGCTGCTTGCGCAGATGTGGACACGTGCACTGCAGTGCAGTGTGACCCAGGCTGGCGGAAGATTGCTGATTGGTGGTAGGCTGTGGGATTGGTGAAAACTCATTGACTCCCAGAACGATAGACACGGATGATTTTGTGGGTGTCCCTCAGAATGGGAAGATTTTTATACGTATGAACTGATTCAAGCACTTTAAGATGGGTCGAAATCAGAAAGGAGAGGAATGCACGAGGATGTTGGATGATTCTCTACTAGGTTTTGATAGAGTTTACTCAATCCCAAACAAGAACTGACATCGGACACCTTGTTTTGAATTGGAATGTGAGATTCCCCAGGTTCAATCTCCACATATCTCCGTTGTTCAGGTCGTGTCCCGGACAGTTGTCTACGAAAAGATCACTGCCAGTTTTATTCCATGTTGAAATGTGCGGAGCCATCAATCCCCATCACTAGATATAACTACTGTGTTGGTAACATGTGGTTATAGTGGTACATACGAAACACTATAATTATATATATTATATATTAATACATGTAATATATAACCATATATATCAGGGGGGAATTATTGATTTTAAAATATACTGTGCACGCCAATGTGTGTATGTGTATATATATATATATATATTGTAATCATTAATATCCTATTTAACAATCGATACCGATACCAACATTGGTAGCTCCAAAAAGATTTATCACAGGTTCAATTCATCACTAGCGAACTAAACCAAGTTAGCTACCTATGGGGCACCACTTGTATCGATTGATATAGTAGTATACATAGATGCGGTTTTATTTTCACCAACTTAGCTAGCTAAACCCCATTGAATCTAATGCCTGGGTAAAACACAAACCACATATAGAAACCAAAGTACATATCTGTTACATAACCATAAAACCCCTTTCTTCCCCTAATCTTTCCTGAAAATTCTCTTCATCCCTATAGATTTGGTATCATTTCCGATTCTCCATATGGATAGCAGCTTCCTATAGATTTTCCCATCCATTTTCCAATCGTTTTTCCACATGGATACCAGTTAATACCATAGATTTCCCTTTCGTAAAACCCATATCGATTTCGTAAGACCCATCATAATTCCATGGATTATATAGTACAACTATAGGATTATAGTAATTATCGTATGATTATAGATTATCACTAGGGGATTATATATATAGTACAACTATAAATTCCAATTATCACTGGGGGATTATATCATAACTATGGATTATAACGATAACTCCATGGATAATCCATAGATAGATTCCATAGAGTACTATATATATAATTATAATACCATAGATTATATAGTACTATTATATACTAGAGTACAATATACCATAGAGTACACTTATAATATATATATATAATACCATAGAGTACTATATATAGAGTACAATTATTATATATTACACAGATTATAATTATAGTTGTAATATGGAATTATAGTTGTAAACATAGATCATATCATAACTATAGATTATCACTATAACTATAATTCCATGGATTCCACAGATTTTCGTCCCGTCTTTCCCTGGAACCTCAGGGCGTGCCAATGCGGATGGCCGAACTGAGAACGGCTGCGAGGTCACCTGCCCCTCCGTGGCGCATGGCCTTTGCGTTCGCTGTGGAGGTGGAGATCGTGGGTGGAGATCGTGCAGAAAATGGGGTGGAATCACTTGGTGGAGTAAAATCTGGGGATTTGAATGGGGTTTTAATGGGATTTGACAGGGATTTGATCAGATTTAATGGAATTTAATGGAATTTAATGGAATTTAATGGAATTTAATGGAATTTGATGGAATTTGATGGGAATTTAACGGACATTTGATGAGATTTGATAGGGATTTACTGGGATATCTAGCCACCCATAGACGACGTATCCCAAATCTACAGTCTGAAATTGGGATTTGTTCTAAGAAAGGCGATCATAATGAATTATATCAATCATAGCTATAGATTCGATGGTGACTTTGTTTCAACGCATATCATCTCCCACCCGTTGTTCGGACCGCTTTTAGCACCGCAGGAGGCAGCAATTGCACCGCGGTTCACTGTGATGAGAACTGGTTCAACTTGGATCACAACCCGATGAACGGCTGCGAAGTGCACTGTCCGGAGGTTCCCAATGGATTCTTGGCGACATCTTGGCGACATAGCGAAGATAGATGTGTTGCAGAGTGTCCAAGATATTGAGTGTATACTGATTAATTCCACATAGTGCTCATAAATTGTATATATGTAAAGAGAGATTACATGTTACTAGAGCTATATTGAGCTATAGATACATATAAATACATATACAGTATAATTATAATGTAGAGGTGTGATTGTAATAGATGTCGTTTTGCTACCGGTTCATCTTCATAATGCAATACACTGAAACATGTTATACACTGAAACATGTTTCAACTTCAGTTAATATAGGGGGGCAAATGATAGGTCCCAAACCTGCATGAGGTTGACACTTAGCTCAGACTGCTGGGGTTGATTTCAAATTATATAGATATAATATGATAATATATATATATATATCTTGATATGTAATAATACATGATATATATATATATATTTATAATATTATACACAGTGCATTTCTTTTCCAAATGTCACGGGATTCTCACAGTTTTTTTTGTTTTTGTTTGCACCAAAAACGACTCGACATCGGACTCCACTTCGGAAGCGGTGAAAATCTCTTTACACCGCAGAGATGCGGCTGCAGCAGGTGTTTGTTTGGGCTGCAGCAGTGCAACAACTTGCACATCTGTGAGTTGCAGGAGACCGGGCGAGTTCTGATGAGATGTTATGTGGGGAATGTAGCCTATGAAGGATGGATCTCCGGTTCAACATGACCAAAGGTCGGCCAATTTCATGTTTGGGGCCATGTTTAGGGCTTATGAAGCACCAACAACTACTTTCAGAAGTCACCTGTGGGGAAGTGATTGAATTCCCCCCAAAAAATGTGGAAACAAATGGTAACATGTGGTCATCTACGAAGCACAAGTCGGCTGAACAAGACCTGTGTCTATAATTGTCTACTTGGGCCAAAATCTTTACCTGGCGTCCTTCTTTTCAAATTGACGTTAGGAAGTTCTGCGAAGAGGGATTTGACTGTTTATTTGGGTAGGATGATCCTGCAGCCCACCCCGACCTCTGCGCAGGGCCAACTTCTTCGACGTGGATGGGGACAGCTCCAATGGCTGCGAGGCGGGCTGTCAAGCCTTGCCCAATGCCATGTGCTCCTTGGCAACAAAAGAGAGGCTACGAGAATTGTGGTATCGCATCTATTGTTGCAACTAGGACCACTAGGATACACATATATATATATATATACACACATATGTTTAATATTATATACATATATATATGTATATATATATGTATATATATATATGTATATATATATATATACATATAGAGTATATATATATATATATACATTTGGTACGCCACCAGGTCCCCAAAAATACGTGCTTTTAAGCATTTTTTTGACTATTTTATGCTTCTTTTTCCTCTTGTGATCGTATATGAAAGATCAAAGTTCTTGGAAGATGCGCTGTTTTTGGTTTGTTAATCCTTAGCTCTATTCTTAGTAGCTTGTTTTTTGTAGCTCTATTGTTTTTGATAGGTGGTCTTAGTTCATGAATGGCAAAGTTCTTTGGCCAACAACATCTTGAAACATAGAGATTCATTGTGTCAGTTGGTACTTCATGTATATATTAATGTATAGGTACTACCTAGGTATACAGCTATTGCAAAGACAGTATATATATATATATAGTATATATATATAGTTATTATTATTATGGTGCTGCAAACTATGGATGCAGTTATGCTTACAACTGGAACATTGCTACTAAATTGAGATATATCCACTGTACTTATGGTAATTGTGGCAATATGAACCCCCGATTTGGGTCGTTGGTTTTTACCAACCATTTCCGGTATTTTTTGATGCAGGTAGGATATTTTTTTGACGTGTTTATATATATTTTGATCAATGTCCCCATTTCCGGTACATCATTGTGGGTGGTCATATTATTGGTTTATCACATTTGCGGGTATAACCATGGTGAATCAAACTCATAAGCTGGGATTAACCCTATTGATTATGACCATGTACCTGCTCTAGCGGCCACATAGACCGGGCTACCAACAACTCGCCTCAGATGGTGTCAACAATTTTGGGATACATTTTCTAAAGGCACATGTTATTTCAAAGGTATTTCGGTATTTTTCAATAGTTCCGCAGTAAAAAAACATCGATATCTACAACTCCTCCCGCCCCGAGCCGAACGAGGTTCGGAGTGCTCCTCATGGGACAGCTGTGAGAAATACAGCTGCACCAAAGGGGCTTTCGACTTTGATGGTCACCTGGCGATGGACCTGTTTTTTTTTTTTTTTGGGCGCTGGAAAGGTTTTGGTAAGAAAAAACATGGAAAAACCATAGGTTACCTATGTTTACCTTGGTTTAATACCTCAGTAATTAGCTCATTTTGGCTAAAGTCAGTGGTTATACCATCCTTATAACTGAAAATTTAAGCATAATGGCATACAAAGGATGATAACAGATCAATAGAAACTGAATACAATTGGAAATTACGCGTCAAAAGGAATATAAAGGAAGATGCCGGACATATTTTTGTTGGTTGGTATGTGGGTGTTTGTCATATAAATCTCATGAATTTTGCAATTCATTCGCCAACTAGTTTGATTTCAAGCACCAAGATAGGGGTCCAACATATGATCGGGATTGAACCATGAACATGATTATTGAAACATCAACTGGTGAAGGGATTTTGTAGTTTGGGGATATTGGTGAATGACCATTTATGGTGAATCTCGCGGGAATACTTTGTTAAGTGCCCCCTTGAAGAATAGTGCAGATGGAGTGGTCTGAGGGGAGGAAACTTTTTGGAGTGGAAGATGTTTGGAGTATCATCAATTTTTCGGACATTTGGTCACCTCTGGGAGTGGGGAGACATTATTATTCTGGATGAATGGGATGAGACAGCAAGGCTGAAGCTGTCAATTGATCTCATGTGGGTCATCACATCTCAAATGACAGAAATGACAGGAGTGAAGAAGAGGTTGCCATGACTTTACGAAAGAACCACACATGTACTTAGATGGGCCATGGAGATAGTTAACTAGGTAGTAAATTGATTATGATTATACTTGGGACACACACATTATATACACACAGTGGGTTGCACTTACTAGCCAGTTAGCTAATCCCACGGCCCATCAACGTAGTGTGTCTGGTTGTTCAACCATTTTAAATTTCCACCCTTACCCTGGAGGATGCTCTTGGCAAAGATGGATTCTTAATTTGCTAGTTGGTTGTGTACACATCACCCTATCAATCATTGCATTCATGGTTCCGGTATATTTACCGAAGTGGATGGTTCATTTGGGGGTACACATTGTAGGGTTTGAAACATATCTGTCTCAGCAGCGTCGATGGTTTGGATTGTATATGTGTTCTCCCAACGACCTCACAATAGAGGATTGTTCTGTAAGAGAAGATAGGCAGTGTTCAAGGCCCCCTGTTGCTTGATTATCTGGTTGGTGGTTTGGAACATTTTTTTATTTTTCCATCCAGTTGGGAATGTCATCATCCTAACTGACTTCCATATTTTTCAGAGGGGTAGGTATACCAGCAACCAGATATTATAGGTATTATAACTACTATTATGATATAATCCCATTATTGATGATTATCCCATTATAATCCCATTATAGATATATTATTAACCATCATAGGAAATCCCAAGTGAGGATGATCATCCATCATGGGAAATCCGATGAACCAGGACTGATATACTGTGGATGGGCCAGCGAAATCCTGCACCACCAATTTGGGATGGTTGAAACCCTATGAATAAAGGGATGTTTACCATTGTTTTCAACTGGTGCAGGATTTCGCGACCATCCACAGTATCATGATGCCCAGATGATATGTGGTTCAGACCCTCCAGACTGAGGCAAAGCCGACAACGGCTGCGAAGTTCGTTGTCCCACTCTGCCGCACGGCAATTGCACGGACTGCAGCGATGCTGCCACATGTACCTTAGGCCAGCACCAGCCCGGGTGGAGGTAGCGGTCTTGGGACATCCAAAACATGGGTAATTTCCCTCCGGTAAGCAAACATGGCTTGCTGGAGAATCCCCCATTCGTAGGTGATTTTCCTATGCTAGAAACTGAAAGTACTAAGTGAAACTAACTTGATCATCCCAAGAAAAACCATGAATTCTCCAGAGCTTGGCGGCCTTGGCGGTTTCGCTGGCACCTGGTCTTGGGTGAAAATGGCATCATCCCTTGGTCTCGGGCCCAGAATTTTCACCGCCAGCCTCGACCTCACCGAAGCAAACGACCAAGGCACGGATTTGGAGTGCGAGCCGAACTTCTTTGATGCAGACGGTTTTGTTCCTTGGGATTTTTGGGAAGCTGCGTGGAAATGCATGGGGATGGCTGTGATTTTGGGGGGATTTTCAGGCCTTTTTTTTCAATGAGAAAATCCCCAAAATCACAGCCATGTCTTTGGTTGGGAGACCCAAAGTGGACTCAGGGGACCTTGCGATCCTCTAAGCAACTGTTTGTTGCTTGGATGAGTCAAGCTGTTTTCCGGTTCATCTTTGATTCATGGACAGAGGCATTGTGGGAATGTGATCCTCCTCTGTATTGGCTAAACCATAGAATTGGTGCACATGATGAAACCCAAACGAGTTCCAAGAGACATACTTCAAACATCTTCAAATGCTGGTTTCAGGTCAAGTTCAGTAGTAGTGCACCAGTTTTGACTTCACAAGCGAAACATTTCTTCCTTTCCCAATGTTGACATCTTTTGGCAATCTTTCAATACCATAGCCGCTAGCCGTTGAACAGTCCATAGCGCTTAACAGAAGGTGTATCACCATCCAGGCAGTTCAAACGATCTCCTTGCAGCACTTCACCCTTCAAATGGTCACCCTTCATAGACCCCAAATGCTCACTTAGAACTCCCAGTTTTACTACAGTATCCTGTTTGTTGATCCCACACACCAGACCCGTTTTAGTCAAACGACATTGTTCTGCCATGTTTTGCCAAGTCGGATTCTGGCATTTCACTGAGGTTTACAATGGCTGCGAAGCAGGGTGTCCCGAACTGCCCGGGGCGAAATGTACCTTGCCTTGATGGCAAATTTGGGAATGGCTGGAGTTTGGAGGTTGCTACCCACAAGCGAAACGCCAAATGACTTCACCATCCTGTCAACGTTGGACTGTTGAGCCCTGAGCTGCTTGGTGCTTCCAAAGAAACACGTTGTTTTCATCCATCACAGATAGCCTCACAGATAGGATGATGATACCCAATTGACTCAACATATATCATTCGGTGAAAAGAACAGACGAAAGCTACAGGCATTGTTGATCTCAGTTTGTGCGCGGCCCTGCTCTGGGGAGACATCGCGGTCATTAACGGATTTGATGATCCACTTATGAAGTGTGTATATTATATGTCGTATCACTTCACAGTTGGATCATCTCGATCAGTTGTATCAGCTGCATTTGCATGTCAGTTTCTGCTGCTTAATATCCCCGATGCTTGGCTAATCTAATTGTAAATAACTTCCATTTCATGAAATGCTGACACAAAACCAAACAACTTTACAGATAGAAAGAGAAATAGACAGATAAACTATTTACAGGCAGACATAAGACAGATAGAAGACAAACATTTCAACTATCTAGCAACCCCCAAGAAGATCGACATATAAATTATAACACTATTCTTCGATCCGCATTTTACCAATCTAACTATTTGGGCAGTTGCGAAAATGACCCTCTTGTAAACTGCTCCATAACTATGGACAATAACAATTTTATAGTTGGGTAAATCAACTATTTCTTTATGGCCATGGCTTCAATAGCTTTATGTTAGTTTGACAGAGGGTATCCCCAATTTATGTGATCCTATATCCCATGATAGGCTTATAATTTATACATCTCCCCATCATAATTTAGGTGTTACAACTCATCATCACCTATGGGGGAACATTCTCCCTTCCCCATCCTTCCATTATAGCAAACTCTTACTTTACCGGGCCGGGTATATGTCATGTTTAATTCAGAATCCATAACCCAACAGACCCAACATCTATATTTTATCTTATGATTTTTACATATCCAAAAAAAACAGTACCCTCTGGTAAACTAACATAGCTATGGAAAATCACCATTTTCATTGGGTAAATCCACTATAAATGGCCATTTTCAATAGCTATTTTGACATAACCAGAGGGTAAAGTGCTACAACTCATCCCATCCCAACTCCCGACCGTAGGCGTGCGTTGCGGCAGCCCCGGGAGCTGCAGCCAGTTGCAATGCCTGGAGAACTTCTGGGACGCTGACGGCCTGGTGGAGAACGGCTGCGAGGGCAGCTGCCCGGATTTGCCGATGGCCAAGTGTACCAGGCCGGAAAAACCTGGAGCCGCTGGTTTTGGGATGGATGTTATATATAACTGTATGATAACTTTTATAGCTAATATAAGTTATATATAACTTATATAACCTTTTAATAACTTGTATAACTTTTATAACTGTTATAACCGCTGTAACTTTTATAACTGTCATATATGACTATATTTAGGGACTCTGGGATGGACATGGGATGGAATTGGAAGTTGATTCCAGCAACAAAACCTTCATGGCATAACTTGCAGCTTGCAGCCACGAGAAGAAGCCCTGTCCAATAACCTGCTTGGTGAAGCAACATGTTTGATCTTGTATCACGAAACCCAGGGAGAGTCATACTTCCCATTGTCGCCCAAGTTGCAGAGTGTGGAAACCAAGTTCCAACATAATGGGGAAGACCAACTTTACGCACCGTTCCTAGTGCCGTTTATTCTTACTCTCACACTTCATGGCCCACTGTTCCTCAAACTATAACTTTCTCAGACGCTTAACTACTTTGTTAAATGCATCTTGAACACAGCTTGACCACCAAAAGCTGATTTATATAATACTTTGCCCAGATCAAAAATACAGACCTTATCTAAAAATAAGCCCAGGTGGTATCCCCAACAGGTGGTAGGTAAGAGTGACAGCAGCCAGTGAACACCTAAATCAAGTTTCAACCCTGACCTCGGGAGACAAACAATGGAACCCACACCGGAACCTCCGGAACCAGCACATCCGCATCCCCGGAAGCCCCGCACCGGAACCTCAGCCTGCACCGAACCTTTATTTATCTGGGCTGAGACCTATAAGCTAACGCAGTTGGGGAAGAATATCGTTTGATTGTTTGATTTTGATTGATTTTGTTCAGCCTGAACAAAAACATCTGAAAACATGGCGATGTTCCAGGTGCCAGGAGCCGGGCATTTGTCATGCCATGAACTGCGAACCAGGCGCGGGGGACACGCGACACAGGAAACTGGCGTGGTGTGAGGAGCCATGCCCCAGAGTAATACCATATATTTGTTAGTACTATATACAAGATACGCTGTTATATATCACTATCATTATCATCGTCGTCATCATCGTCATCATCATCATCATCATCATCATGATCATGATGATCATGATGATCATGATGTTCATCATGTTTATTATCATTGTTATCATCACAATCATTTTTCACTAATGCAATCATACATTTAGCCCCAAAGCAAGCCATTTATGTAGGTAAACATGCCAGACATGGCTGGTATGGGTCATTGATCCAGGCATTTCAAGCAATCATTACATGAATGAACGTGAATATGAAAACTGGTTCAAGATTTGGATTCAACCACCTATCACACCGACAATAAATGGGACATAGAGAAAGAAGAACTTGTTGTATTTGATGTGGGTGAAGTTAAATGGTCAGTGGCCATATCACCAACACGATGGGCATTTCAACATGTTAAATGATTTGGGGAGTTCCCATTTAAAGTCTTCCCAAGGTCAGCGTGTGAGAAAAGCATCCAAACCTTTGATACAACGCGCATGTAACCGATGGCAACTTTAGATGGCAATATCCACATTGACATGACCTAGGTCATAAAATGTCAAGACTTTGACAAACAAACATGTTTTTGTTGGGAATGTAAGCATATCTAAGGTTGACATGCATCAAAAGCCTACCCTGGTGAACCCCAAAATAGCTGGTAAACGGATGTTCATTTCCCCAAATATGATACCATCCCCACATATCTAAAATCTAAAACCACACAGATGCCAGGTTATTACGATGCAGGCGGCACTGTCAGCAATGGCTGCGAGCTGCACTGTCCACTTCTGCCACACGCCACGTGCACCAAGTGCGCCGGCGTAGCAGAACTGGGCGGTCAATGTTTAGGGATGTCTTGGGTACGGCTCCAAATCATGACCCTGCCATTTTTCGTTGGAATAGATTTGATTTCTTTCCTGAAAAAAATGGGCGATTCTAAGCGTCCATGACATGTTAGTTTGGGAAATGGTACGTGGTACGTACAAGCAACTGCAAACAGCTTTTTAGTGGGGATTGGCTTTTCTTCACAAGCCAGCTCTGGAAAATTCAATCAACAAAGCCGGGGATTGCAAAATCCAAATATGGGGATTTCGGCTCACAGGGACCATGACACGGTTTAGTTGGGATTGTCTTCCAAAAAACAACCGCTCTTTTTGTTGCGAAGGTGAAGATGCCCATGGTAACTATATGTAACTATATGGTCAAAGGATGTCGCAGCTAAAAACAGACATGGTTTCAAGCCTTCTGGGTTTTGTATGTTGTCGTTTTCATTTTGCCATCAACCACTAACCATTAACCATCCATTAACCATCCATTAACCATCCATTAACGATTTGTCAAACAGATGACATCCATCACTGGCCGGCTGCTGGATTCCACCCACCCCTCGTGCGCCTTCGCTTCTCAGGTGTGACGCATCGACCTGCTTCCAGCGACTTGGATCCTGAAGGTTTTTTGGGATTTTGACAGGGGTTGGGAACTGTCCCATTTTGGGAATATTGGACATCACCTGAAATAGTAGCCATAAAAAAGACCATATACCATTCATGGTTGGGTGATGTGACCCATGAGGACATTTAATGACCCATGTTTGATCTCCGATTTTGCTTGGTGAAGTTGCCATAGTTTGCCGCAGTTTGCCCAGATCATTTACCCTCTGGTAAACGTTTACATAACTATGGAAGATCACCAGGTTTAATGGGAAAATCCACTATTTCTATGGTCATTTTCAATAGCTATGTTAAATTACCAGAGGGTAGCTTGGTGGTTTCGATTCTCGTGGCTTGAAAAAAGCTGGGATCATGACCCGACCCGACTCATATGGTGCCCGGGTGGCTATCACAAAGCAATTGACACTAGTGACATTCCCCATTTTTGGCGGTTTCCATCCATATCCATTTTGTTTCCTATACCCTCTGGTAATTTAACAGTTTGCCATTGAAAATTGCAATAGAAATAGTTGATTGACCCATTGAAAATGGTCATTTTCCATCATTTTCCATAGTTATGTTAGTTTACCAGAGGATATATTCTTATGGTTTGAGCAAACATATAGGATGGTAAAATATGTCAATTTCCATTTTCTCCCAGAACTGGTCGAAAGGAAAATATGCAGTTAAAGTTAAAGATCCAATCCTTTGAACTTCTTGCTTTGAGCAACCCAACCGAGGCTTACTTGCGAAAAGAACTGGTTTGACAAGGACTCACAGTTTTTTGCGGCCTTGTAGCTGATGCTAATCTTGTCTCAGTCTATGATATTTCACATACAGTATACCCCAATAATACTATCCAATACTATAGATTGTTTACCATATCAATGACTTATATATGCACCAGGCCCTGCC
>Ga0126342_10016644_pt1 | contig 12800 bp, 13 predicted proteins | sample Cyp1metagenome_FD_92528 | JGI IMG/M metagenome (GOLD analysis project Ga0126342, IMG submission 92528) | Coral microbial communities from Lord Howe Island, Old Settlement Bay, Australia - Cyphastrea 1 metagenome | ecosystem: Host-associated > Invertebrates > Cnidaria > Coral ...
ATGATAGCCAATGATAGTTAATGATAGCCAATGATAGTTAATGATAGCCAATCATAGTTAATGATAGCCACTGAGAGTTAATGATAGCCAATAATGATAGCCAATGATAGTTAATGATAGCCAATGATAGTTAATGATAGCCAATTATAGTTAATGATAGTTAATGATAGCCAATGATAGTTAATGATAGTTAATGATAGCCAATCATAGTTAATGATAGCCAATGATAGTTAATGATAGCCAATGATAGCCAATGATAGCTAATGATAGCCAACGATAGTTAATTATAGTTGATGATAGCCAATGATAGTTATATAATGATAGCCAATGAAAGTTAATGATACTTAGTTATAGTAAATGATAGGCAGTAATGGTTAATGATTATTACTCTTGTTGATTTCGTTTCCCTTTTGAGGTCCTTATGAATTGCTGGTTGCCTCCCCTCAATCTGACATAAAATCATTAAACTACGTAAACCCATCGATAGCCATGAGGCATCCCAGGCATTTTTGGTGAAGATGGCTAGATCCTTGCAGGTGCCGGTAAGCTGGGCAGTCTGCCCGAGGAGCAGGCACCGGCGATAAGATGATAGGGGAACGGGGAACCACAATTTGATTAGCAAACCAGAAAAAGATAGAAAGTAGCATCCTAATTGGAATAGTGGTAGTTTGAACCCTTTTTCCTGTGGGGGGTTGCTAGAGGTCCTCATTAAGCCTATAAAATCAAGTGCCAATGGCATCAATGGCTATGGGTACTTCAAGGGTCTAGGTAACCATCATGTCAAATCCATACGGACCCATAGAAATCCCATCCCAAACAGTCAGCGATAGAATTCACCACGTAACGATGGATTTTCACACCATGAAATGTGGCGATTTGACATGGAATCCTACAACATCAATTTGCAAGTCAGGAAACTCACCTGCAAGAACTCATTCTCCCAAGAAATGCTTGTTTCATCTTGTTTCTATGTTTTATGTTTGCAAAAAAAATATTACATAATATTACCGGATATTTGTGTGGTTCCATGAAACCCCACTGGCCAAAGCTATCGGCCCAAACATTATAGTACCTCATACCTACCCTCTGGTACTCAGACGTGAGTATGGGAAATACCGTAGAAATGGGGATTGAGATATGCGGAACTCTTCTAAATATGTCTAGTGCTGCACCGATGGATTTTCCATTGCCATGATGCCATGCTTGATTACCAGGAGGTCATTGCCATCTCACCATCGGCTTTTCAGATGGTGACCGATGGGTTTTCTTTGCTGATCCCGGAAGTGTAGTGATCCGTGATCCTGGTGACACTCCAGCCATTACAAGCAACTATTGCTTGTTGAGCCAGCATTCTTTACCATGACTGAACATATAAACATGGCCGGCTCAGCCCCCATCAAAATATGTATATATATATATATATATTTGGGCATACATACATTACAGCAGGTAAGTTTCTGTTCTTCTGTTTTTCAAGACTCATGCCCTCCTCAAAGCATTGAGACCCTCCAAAATGAGATGGTTGCATATGGTCTTTTTGCAGATCTATTCATTTTGAGGCCGGAGATAGGGTATTCTGCGCAATGGGATTGCCGCAAGTCACAGTTAATGACCATTAATCATTATGAAATCAGCATCAAGCACTGATCATACCATTATAAACCAAAAATCAATCGGTACACATATCCGTCACTCAACTATAGTGATAACATCAAATGGTACATTGTTGAAGATTTACCAATGTGCCAATTTGATGTTATAGCTATAGTTGATGTGTTTGTTAAGATCTACGGAATGCGCCAAGTTGGAAAATCGCCAACATACCAACCTAAGCTATATAAACCTATGTTAGCCTATAATTAGCTATATATATATATATATATCACATGGCTGTTTGAAGACGTGCCAACCTCAACTGAACTTCCTGGTGATTTTCCACGGCTCCACGGCGATCGGCCGGATGTGTGAGGTGCTGCCGCAGGCCGGTACGCTGGGCTTTATCGACGCGGTGGCCCCAACGTTGGATGCCCAAAATGCTGGCTGTTGATGCGGTTGAGGAAAACAAATGGTTAGAACATGTTAGAACTAATGATTGGTTACTCAACTTCCATCCTCAATGAACCATGATTTTTAAGGGGAAACACATGATGCTTAGACTGTCTAGATTGAATCATTTCTCTTTCGGACTAGCCTTTGTTTTGGTACAAGCCAAAGGACACACAAATGGGTCGGGGTTGAATTGTGGTTTTGAAAGCAGATCGCATTATGGAGGAACTGAATCGAATTGAAACAAAATAATGGTGGGCTTTAGCAATAATCAAGAATTACACACACACATCATATCGGAAGTTCAGCCACCAGAACTGGGGGCTCACCTTGACATCATATCGGGTGCGCAACTTTGGGCTCGACACCCTTGGATCAAGCCGGTCACTGGATCAGCTGGGAGTCCACGGGATGCAAAAATGGCTTTGGATGAATGGAATTACCATCTGGTATCATCTGGTTATTTAATATAGCCATGGCATGGAAAATCACAATTTTCAATAGGTAAACCATCTATGAATGGGCCATTGTCCATGGCTATGTTAAATAACCAGAGGGATGTTACCTTTGGGTTAGCCTTTGCTGTGATAAAACGTGGAAAAGATGGCAAGCCCCTTAAAAATGTAGGTTTTAATATGGGAATATCATGGAATATGAATCAGGGATTGTCCATTGCCGTGTTTGTTAAACCAGCTGGGTAATGTGGTAACCCAATGACATAGGCCATGCCATCCCATTTGGCAACCATGACTGGGGGGTTGGTTTACCAATGTTTACCACAGTATCCTAAAAGGGGATCCAACACTTGTGCGCCGTTGGGTAATTTTCAGTGTAATCAGTATAAAATTACCATGTATCCTTCCAACATTCGAAAACTTGATCAGAGTTGGTTACAACATTTCACCACCACGATCTAATGCTGACAATCAACACCTCCCAGAATCACTGCTTACATGAATGTCATTCTGAGTCATTCTTCATTTTTGGGCCCCAATCTGGGGAGGTAATTCTTGGACATTTCCAATCCCAAGCCTGAGGCCCACCTCCTTTGAGAAGGGTCAAACTTTGGAGGTTTGGAGTGACTCCAAGCAGGCTGGGCAGGCGAAGGAAATGGCTCCAACACCAAGGTGTGAATGATGTGATTGGATGTGATTGGAATATACATATATATATACATATATACATATAAGTGTATCTATATGTATATACCTACGTATATATATATACAGTTGCATACGCGTGTTTTCTCTTGCGGAATATGAATGGTAGCCGACCTTTGAGGGCTCCATTTCAAGGAAGTTTGTTTAGACATTGAATGAGATGGAACATGATGGAACACACAAAAAAGAGGTGCCTTCCATCGTCTGGGTTCCATGTGAACATTACCCGCAATAGTGATGTTTCGTTGTGCTTAAACTTTTTTGAAGGTTGGATTGAACCCTCCAACGTCTCCAACCATCGTCCTATCCCTGCTGTGAATCTCTAAACTGAGTATGTGATTGACGCACAGACTCCGTGCTGCTCATGCACTTCCAGGTGAACATTTGGTTTTGATGTTGACATGATTGTTCCAGCTTTGTTCATGCAGCTACTGACCAGATCAAGAACAATTTGCCATGTGACTGCTACATCAAGACCGTTCTTCCGATATGTTGCTGTTGCGTTCTACCGTCATCTTGACGTGCTTGACGTGCGGCTGTTGGCCGAATCAAATGATATGTTGATACCACCCGCGGAATTGCCGCGTCGAGGCCTGGCTGCCTGGTGTGGTGCTTGCAGCCTATGAGCATCGTGGCCGCAGCAGGGCAGATCTGTGTAGGAAAACTATAGGGAAAGCCATTGAAAACTATGATGCCATTGGGGAACACCATTGAAAACCCATGGGAAAACCCATGGGAAAAACCCATGGCATGGGAAAACCCATGGGAAAACCATGGAAAACACAAAGCTTCTTACCTTAGACCTCCATTCACCGGGAAACCCGAGATGTCCAAAATCGATGGCGGCAACTCGCAAAGGTTTTGCATGGTTTTGCCTTCGCAAAGGCGACAAGAAATTTACGCAACTTTGCTGTTGCAGGTGCCAAGTACAACTTCCCCTGGGGTGAACTTACAGTTTGACATGGAGAATCCCCGATTTGTAGATATTTGTCCTAGGGTTTCACCATGGGTTTTCCACATCTATGTAAACGTCGACCTAGGGTAAATCACCATGTTTGCTAGGTCAATCATCATGTCTATACATGTTAATCATTATTTTATCATCTATAAATGTGCCATTTTCACCCATTTTCCAGTTCGCTATATGATGCTATATTCTAACCAGAAGGCAATTAGCTATCCCAAGCGGAACGGAGACGCCGCGGTCTCCATGTCCCCCAAGGAACGCCACATCCACGGAAGGCTATGATGTGCCAGCGGGGACCGTCAAGGCAATCGATGTCCCATGGATCCATGGAGCGGAAGAATATCATGGGTTTCATTGGATGTCCCGTATTACATATATATATAATTATATATATATACATATCCAAACATACATATATATATATATATATATGTATAATATGATATTATATACAAAGATATGTCAATATCCAAATGTTCCAGCCTATCCCTTTTATATTATTATTATTAATATTATTATTTTGTTTTAAAGATAAAACCTTCGAATATGTTTGGGAATCGTTGGGGTATATTCAATATGATGCGCACGAGTCGAAAGAGAAGATATATGATATGTGAAGACCTAAGTCCTAAGGGTTGATCACGGGTCCAGACTGAGTAGCACGTTGCTACACAGGTGTCCTCGGCCAACGGCGTGAAGTGGGTACTGCCACATCAGATCCAGAGCATGTGCGGAGAGCCAAGTTGAGCCGTTTTTTTTTTTGTTGGTGAATAGTGGTGAGCCTGTTCAAACACAGGGGTCTCCAGATTTCTGACGCAGAGCTTTGAATACACGACTTGTAGCCGTTTAGTGGTCAAATATCATGGCTAATCCGTTCCAAAGGTGAAATTCAATATGACCGTTCATAGAAAGGAACTATTCGGAATCGTGATGCTGAAGCAGGCACGTTGATTTGATGAAAGTTTGCCATTGGAATTGGTTGCGATTAAGAAATAGAGGCCGGAACAGGATGATGGAAGATTCTACACTTAAATTCCCTGGATTGTCACATATTTTCCTTGATATCAATCCATTGAATTCACCAACTGCTTCGAAGTTTGTGTTTTTTTTTGGTGCTTCTCACCCTGGGAATCCTGACCATGCCTTTAATGTGGACATCTCCACGGATCCAATTGATCCATTTTTTGGCCTCCAAAAAATGGCGAAAAACACGACCAATCATGTGATGGTGCAGGAAAAAAATCCTGTAGATTTAAGTTTTTCTTATGCAAATGGGCAAGGGTCAAGATTAGGTTCCCAAGAAAGTGAAGAGTGTAGATACTGAACATGACAAGCCAACGAATGATCACTTGGATCTTGCATTTTGGCTGCCCTCGATGATCGTCATCAGGGAATCCTCCCAAAATAACCCAAAGCTGCATCACCTTTGATGAATTATTGTAAGTTGCCACGATTTTTGGTCATGCTTGGATGTGTCAGTTTAACCTCTACATTTTCTGCAGCCATTCGGCTGGTAGCCACAACGGGTCTAACCTGGCTCGGTGGCACGATTGGTACACACATGGTGTGACTGGAGGCAGGGTAGCATCCCCTGGGTGGTTTCATCATCTTTCATCCAGCAACGTTGCTGTTGAATGCCATTCGGACATCTGCTGACTGGAAACCAGGCCTTAATGGACTCAGAGTATCCCAAGGTGCAAACAGAATTTTTCAGTGCGTGTGAATGGGGCACACGCCCGCCCGAACGACCACGGGAAAATGGGAAAATTATGACAAGCCATTTGATTGAGACCTATTCGGTCCATTTTCAGACAAACCCATTTTGTTTCATTGGTTTTCCTAAATATGTTTTCGTCAAGCATTTTTTTTTGTGGGGAAAACAATGCCCATCCCCCATATCACGTATAGGTGGTATGTTTGCCATTCCCAAATTGATAAATTGGTGGTTTATGGCATTGCTTTACCCACATCATACCGCAACCCGCCACTTGTCGGCGCCGCCCTCAGACCATGGCAAAGCCGACTCCGCAGCAAGAGCGTGTAGCACTCCGAAGGAGTCTGTATGTGCCTTGGATGCTGGGAAATCTTACTTGGGGGTACATCTCAGTTGATCAGTGATTACGAACCCATCTATATCATTGATGTATATGCATGATTATTATTACTGTTATTCTTATATATATATATGTGTGTGTGTGACGTGTGTGATAAATATGATGATACTAATAATGCAATGCAATACAGTACAGTACAGTACAATGTATACATACCTGGAGTTAAATTGTGTTATTAATGATGTGGTCATTCCTTACTTAGCAACTGGCTTTACATCCAAGTGCCAGCAAAAATCCTTTGACAACAGACCCGCAAGAGCTTTGTTACTTCCCTGCCAGTGGTGCCAGCATTTATTCCATCCTCATGTTTGACTATGTTTGTTGATTTTTCTGCACAGCTGGAGTCTGAAACCACCAACCACCATGCTCATAATTTTTATAATTCTTGGCACCTTGCGGGTGTTTTGCAAGCTGAGGCACCTGCAAATGCCAGGCCGGTGGTGCTTTTTCTGTGGCCTAGATCATTGCTCCTCCGGTCATCGAACATGGCTTGCTGGAAAAGCAGCCATCAGTCAAGGAATGTCCCATTCAAGCATATTTCAAACATCCCATTGATGAGAAATTTCCCAGCTAGCCGTATTTGATTACCAGAGGGCATAGAAAATCTTATCTCATTTTCGTGGTCTAGGGTAGAATTGAACACATGGACTCCTGCAAGTTTCCTTTTGAACTGACCCAATGAGGATGTTCCGCATCGAGATGAGTTTTCTCCCAGCAACATCACCTTACAAAACGCAGAACCCTAGAGGAGGGTCACACGAATGTCACTTGCCTGTCTTGTCAGCACGGACCTAGCCTTGGAAGCCTTGGAAGCCTTGGAAGGTACTTCGAGAAGGTAATTTCAATGAATTTGACCCAGACACTTTCCAATGCCCCAATGATATCCCAATGTTTTCCGCGGGCTAAGCCATGCTGACCCAGCGGGTTGTCCGATCACCTTCCTGGATCAGGAAAAATAAGCTGCCGACACAGGCGGCGATGCGTGGCGATGGTATCATCCACATCCCAGCTATCCATCTCGGTGAAAGAAGGGGATCACATATATCCAAGCCCCCGCTATTGGGATGATAATGGGACTGGCGTCATTGACATTATGTTCTGTTCTTGTTTCGAACAACTCCCAATCTTCACTGGCTCATCTATGAGTTACATCCCAAGTTTATCTCCATTTATTGTTGCTTATCTCCGGCAGAATTGCTGGCATCGATTCTGGCCAATTTTTCCGCTCGAACCAAATGATAAATAAAACCATGATTTCAGAGGTGACACCATCACAACCATATGATCATATGAAACCCCAATTGTTTGGAGAGATCTACAGTTGGTGTAAAATGAGCTTCTTCGGTAAAAATATTGGCAAACTAAAAGATGTCGGGCTGGTAGAAAACCGCAATATGAAATGCATCTTTGGTGGTTTGGGAAGGGGGTGTGGGGTGGGGTGGGTGGGTGGGGGTGAGTGGTGCCAAAAGATCAATTGCACTTACAGACATACTTGATGCTATGCTAGAGACATCTTTTCTTGTACATGCACACATACTCCCTGCTACGCTAGAGACATCTTTTCTTGCACATACACAAGGAGGAAAACATGTCGTGCTTTGAAGAAGCTTTGCCCTGTAAATCCCAATGGAATGTTACAATGGGTCTTCAAAATCCCTGGGTGCAATTCTAACATGAAATGATTCCGGCGCTGTGGCGCCAAGCGCATTTGATTCCAAAACATGGACAACCGCTGCTAGCGTTACCCCGCCGGGATGTTTATGTCTTTTGGGGTTTACAGAAACCATCCCCACGTCCTTCAAAACGTTAGCTCGTTTTGCTCTTCCACACTTTAACAAAACAAATCAAAACAAAAACTCTGTAAAACGCAGGAGGTTTGATCATGCACCCCCAAAAACAGGCGCGAACTTCTACCAGCCCGACGCGAAGTAAAACCCTACGAATTACGCCATAGCCTTGCCATCATAGGACATCATAGGACTTCGGGGGACAGCCGGAATAGATCTCTAGCTGGGATGGTCCCCAACTCACTGTACCAATCCAGGCATGTTAAATTTGTGTCATGTGGGTAAAAAGTAATAAACCACCCATTTGGGAATGGTTCATACCACCCATTTATGGTGATTTGGGGGATGGTTTATTATTGTTGAACCCACATTACTTAAATATGTCTCCATGGTTCTTGGGATATTAATATGTATGAATGGGATATTAATCTATTTATCCACCATTGTTAGGTGTTTTTCCCAGCTAAAAACGTCCATTTGTAGAGGATGTCCCATAATTTTCCCATATCGCTCCATTTACCCTCTAGTAAACTAACATTGTGCTATGGAAAATCACCTATGTTGAACAGGTAAGTTTATTGTAAATCATCTATAAGTGATCCACCTCCCTGGGTTTCAGCGCTCAACTGCTTCCAGGCCTTTCTGCGCGCCGCGGAGTTTGGGGACCTGCCAGCGGTGCGCTCCATGGCGCTGGACTGTAGCGCTGAGCTCAGCGGCTTGCGCTGCAAGGCCGGCGGGTGGACTTGATGAAAGTCCATCATAACTACCCTCTGGTTAAACTAACATACAACGTGAGGCCCCCAAGATAGCTAAGTTGGTTTATAACTCCAATAACTATGGTTTATGGTACTTATAACTATAGTTACTTGGAGACAAGATGTGGTTACCCTCTGGTAAACTGTCACATAACTATTGAAAATCACCATGCTATTAATGGGAAAATTCACTATTTCTATGGCCATTTTTGGCCATTTTCAATAGCTATGTTAGTTTACCAGAGGGTAACATAGCTATTGAACATGGCCATAGAAATAGTTGATTTACCCATGAAACATGATGATTTTCCATAGTTATGTGACAGTTTACCAGAGGGTACAGGATGGGGCCCCCAAGATAGCGTTCAGTTGCTATAAGTGGCTGAATTCTATGGTTTGTGGTAGATATAACTATAGTAATTATAATTCATATTTCTTTAATGGGGTATATAAACCAACTTATAACTGGGGGGCACCATCCCGATGGATATATATATAATGGGATATAGTGGGTATATCAGTATATCAGTGGGGTTACCCTCTGCCAAACTTAACAATTATGGAACATCGCCATTATCACAGACGTTAAATATCAACGAACTGAATCACCCATATTTTCCATAGCTAATTACCAGAGGGCACATGGGAATACGACCCCTGAAAAGTTGCCAAAAGAGTTGGACACCTGGGAAACATGGGGAAAACATCATCGACACCATCCTGGAAACACTTTTTTTTTTTGGGGGGGGGGTGCTGTAGTTAATAATGTAGTAAATCCAACGCCCGATAAACCTATCCATTTGGTGATGATATTCTTCCCAGCCATTTTTGGTAAGTCATTGGGGCGATGGTTTATGGCATTGAACGCCTAGGAATGGGACATAGGATGACATGGCTGTGCCTGGTGAGATGGATTCATTCATGACATGGGGAAATGGTGGAAAGCCAAAGGTTCGGGGAGCTGGAGAAACTAAGTCGCGCAAGATCTATATATGACTCTATATGGATTGAAGAAGAGCGTTGAACACTTAGATTTATCAAATGGAAGTAGGATGGAAGTAGGCTACAGTTTATTAAAAAACAAAAAAATCAGGTACTTGACAGCTGACAGGCTGACGGCTATAATTTCCAGGAACCGTCACGGTCCCAGCGATTCGGACCCAGCGATTCGGCGGAGTTTTGCCTGTCGTGTTTTTTGGCATTTCTTGGGAATTGTAGACATTTATTGACCTTAAATTGACCAAATTATTGGCTTATCTCTCCAAACCAGAGGGTTTGAAGTTGGCAAGTTGATAGATTTGATGGCAATGAGGTGGATGCATTGGAATTCAATCCTCAATGCCAGTTGTTTCCACTACGACCTGGCCAGAACTTCTTGGAGTGTGATCCGCATCACCTGGTGGATTCCGCCCACTACCTTAACAACACGGAGCGCAAAAACTTGCGCCTCGCCACGGGCAGCACACATATTTTTGGAGGTGCCCCTAATAGTCAGCGAAGTTGGTTTGTAGATTGTAGTGTTAGGTGATCAAAACCATGTGTGACAGATAGTTGAGTAGATGGGTCATAAGCATGGCACGCAAGCATTGATCTTGTCGAACTTAGTGACATTAGTGTTGTGGCTCTTTGGATGATGCCTCAGTGGTTCGCCCCAAGCTCTGAGCCAAGGTGCAAGGGCCGCAGGAACCTGAGATAAACACCCCCAATGACCCCCCAAAAAGCTGTAAACCCTCTACTAAGCCAGTTTCTAGGCTGCGGTTTCACTAGTGATTTACCACTCCTTTGGTTTGATATTTGGGGCACATGTCCCATGTGCGATATTTTTTGATAAGCCGCGCTCTTACATCCATGGGCATCCTCAGCTTTTGTTGCTGTGTACCCATTTTGTTGGTCTTCTGGATCGAACTCCCCAAACAAAAAGAACATCAAATGCCATAAGATGCCGTAAGTCGAAGCTCCAGCTATGACAACTCCTAAGCCGCACTGAGGAAGTATCAGTTTACGGAGCTGCCTGAACTCTTGAATGCCATAGGCAGGGAGTGCAGCAGCCCTGTCAAATGGGCAATTTCCACTTTGTACAGTCCCATGTTGGTTACATGGAGGTGCTTCCACAACGTATCTTCTTTTCTCCCATTCGGCAGTTCTCAATATAGCGGTTATCAATATTATCAATACTCAGCTGTTGGCGTGAAGCTGAGTCAAAAGTTAAAACTGAAAAGCCACAGACTCAAGCCAACCACCAAATACAATAAACATCAAATCAAGTGTATGATGTTACTTATTGTTACTTGCCACCCTCCATGAAGATTAGCAAACACACACTGATTTACCCTTGAGTCTACCACATGATCAATCATCCAAGTTCTTCCCAGAATTCAAAATCCAGGTTTCTGTGGTTGAATCCTCGCACTGTTTTAATTTTGTTCGATTTAGAATTTCTTGAATTTCAGTTTTTCCTTTTCACTTTGTTAAATTCTCCCTATTTTTGGTTTCTGACTTTCCATTTCTGCCCAGCTCCAGGCAGTGTTCAGGTGCTGCCACCGAAGCTGGGCCATTCTGCCAGCTCACCACTGGATGATCCGCCGAAGAAGCGGCCAGAGACGCCTGCGTTGGCAAAGACCAAAGGACGGACGATGGGGTTTGGGGTTCAACGTGGGAAGGCTACATAGTGAAGAAAGATGCATCATTATTTCCATAGGTGCTGTAAAGACTATAATGACTATTTATATTGACTATATGAATCTATATAAGAATAATGATTAGATGATGGTTTGTTGAATGCTTACTACTAGTAGTATCTAATAGTATTGCTTTTCGTTTTTTTTTGTTTTTGTGTGTGTGTGTGATCAGTATTAATACAATTATTGATTAGTATTGGGGGCCATTGCTTATTACATAGTTTCTTTTCATCATCATGGTTACTGCAATTGTGTGTTTATAGGGTGTATAATAAATATATATATATATATAGATGTTCAGAGTATAGAGGTGAAAAGCATGATGGTCCCTTAAATGGTAAAACTTTGTTATATATTGTTGATGTATTGATGTCGTGTTGACACATGGCTCTTCATTTTCCATTGAACCACACACATCTCATTTTGGGCTGGTTAACTGGGCAGCCTTGATTTTCAACTATTTGTTTGCGGCATTTTTTTCTGACAAACAACATGTGTGTGATGTTCCAGTCTCTCATGTCTTGCTGGGAAAAAAACACTGATTCCCTTTATATAAAATTTACGTATTTCAATCAGGAAGCACCAATCAACCATTATATCCTCATTACGGTTATTATGGTTGGTTGTACTGCTGCTGCTTCCTTCTGTTGCTGCTGCTGCTGCTGCTTCTGCCTTCTGCTGCTGCTACTGCTTCCTCCTGCTGCTGCTGCTTCCTGCTGCTGCTGCTGCTGCCGCCTGTTGCTACTGCTTCCTCCTGCTGCGGCTGCTTCCTCCTGCTGCTGCTGCTGCTTCCACCTGCTGCTTCCGCCTGCTGCTTCCGCCTGCTGCTTCCGCCTGCTGCTGCATCTCGCAAGACGGCGCAGACGGCAAGACGGCGCAAGACGGAACAGACACAACAGACGGCGCAGACGGAGCACCGACAAAACCTGCCACGCTTTCCGCCCGCAATGGAATGAAGTTTTTTTCCAATTCGTAATTCCTGGGTGGATATGACAACAAACTTCTTGAGAGCTGTCCACGACATTGATGCACATCGCGCCAGCCATAGATTTATGATTTGGTTGCGGAAAACAAGGGGCCCCCATATCCTTATATCATCCTAGATCATAGCCCTGCCAATAGGATTTGCTACAGCTAGCTAACCCACTTGCATTGCAAGAAATTTGAGGTTGTACCAATAGGGGTTTGATTTGGTCACGCGACGCAGGACATCAATATAATATATTCAAATCCAATAGGATTAGCTGCCGAGAATTTGTTTGTATTAACTTGTGCCCTTCAAAATCATCGCTG
>Ga0126342_10016645_pt1 | contig 12800 bp, 13 predicted proteins | sample Cyp1metagenome_FD_92528 | JGI IMG/M metagenome (GOLD analysis project Ga0126342, IMG submission 92528) | Coral microbial communities from Lord Howe Island, Old Settlement Bay, Australia - Cyphastrea 1 metagenome | ecosystem: Host-associated > Invertebrates > Cnidaria > Coral ...
ATATATATATATTATCACTAGTCCTCCATAGTTATCACTAGTTATACTCTTTGGCTTCACGGTCAGTCAAGGCCACCTTCTCGGCATGCTTCGGCGCACCCTTCATGGTCCCTTGGTGTTTTTTGGGGTGCTTTCTGGGCCAAAAAAAACACAAAAGGGGGAACCCCCACATCTCCATACGGGAAAATGATGCGAATGGCATTTGTTTTTTGATACCCTAAATTTTCAGACAAACTCATATGGCAATTATTGGCAATTGAAAAGTACAACTTTGAACAACCATGGCAATGGGCAAGTGCAACTTTGAGCAATCATCTACGAGTGGCATCAAAAGGATGATTTTTATGCGGCTACATTGGATTGCCAGAGGGTAGGGTGAAGCATGAATGGATTTGCTATGTGAATAATGTTTACAGTCTCAAAGAATCTCTTGAAGGAGATGCATCATGCACGAACAGACAATTTTCTAGAGCGCCCTGTTTTATTACCAGCGGGAACTGAATATTTGTTGAACAAACAACCTTGGTGAACGACTGGTGCAGGTTACTGTAACAGATCGTTTTTGCACTGGGTCGTTTTTGCGTGGCAGAGAGCGAGGAATATAGACGATACTACACTCTCCAAAAAACAAGGACCCGTGGCCACACAATAAATATTGACCGTCCCGGAAATCCTGCTATTTGTTTTTCCGAAGGTTATCCAAGATTAGCAATGGTTTGGCAGCCACTCTGGGTTGATTCCTGAAGTTAGTAACAGTTTCAGCGAACTGCAGTTTATAACCCCTCTAGTCATAGTTGGAATATCTTGACAATTCATACAACCCTTGAAATTGCACACTACCCAAGGTTAGGCTTCCAGTGTCAAGCAGTTCCTCAAGCATGGAGCCGTCCAATCGCCCTTTTTCTGGATCAAATAGGGGGGTCTTTCCAAAAAGTGAATAGCCCAAAACCATCCAAAACCGGTTTAAAAGTGAGAAATGATCCCGTGGATCATCTTGGTCCATTTTACGAAAGCCAAAAAATCACTGGATCAACAGCAGTGCTCTGGAGCGCCAAACTTCGAGGTGTGGCACCCGGCCAAATACGCGGAGCTTTTGGCTGAGAAGATGTCCAAGCACAACGTGAATGCTGCTCGGATGCGCCTAGGGCCCTGGCTTAAGAATCGAATCGGGACTTTTCTTTCACCTCCCTGGTGAAAAAAGGGGAAGATGATGGAAGATGTTTTCTTGGGCCATCATTTATCAAGATTTATCAAGTATTTCTGGATGGGATAGGGATATTCATGGTTTAGCGGATGGCCATAACCCTGAGGTGGATGTGAAGCTGCAAACATGTTGATATAACTTGATAGCCATAAATGTATGGATTGAAATGATGGTTGGGTTATACCACCGCCACTGGCTTAGCAGGGATGATGGACCCTAGGGCATACCCCCAAATTGCTATAGTCTAATAGGAAAAATTAATTAAAATTATCAAACACCATCGGATTCAGAAATTCAGGGGCTTTCCACAAGATTTTTACAGACACACCCACATTTAACACGCAAACATGTCGGTTTTTTCATGTTTTTTCCCCAGCATTTTCCGATCGAAAAAAACGCGGGCAAGGCTTGGTTGATCAACACCGGCTGGACCGGTGGCGCCTTTGGCACTGGACACCGAATGAGCTTGAAGGCGGCTGTCATGGGGATATTAAACTAACAAGGACGAATTATTCATCATCTAGATGAATCTAGATGATTGGGATCATAAACCATCAGTTAAACAATCATCTAAACATCATCTAAACATCATCTAAACATCATCTGGGTCATTTGGGGTCCAAATGGGAGGTTGAATCCTTATGACTTCCAGGGATGATTGTTCAACGTTGATTTTCTTGGGAGCGTACAAGTTGAAATTGACGGAGTAAACATACTGATCCGGGTTGCCATTTGCCATTTTGATACATTTTTAATCATTTTTATATACCGTATTCGATGGTATTCGTATTCTAATAATTGCATATATTTACGGTACTTGGATTGGCAGAGGGAACGTATCTTGCGTGAATGGGAGATGCATCCGCAGGCTTTGGTATAATCAATTATCCATTTTACTTGAATAGTCTTTGCAACCATTGCAAGGATTAGAGAGGGGATGTTGGTGCAGAGAATTGCACCCTTGCTGGCAACTTGGTGGTATTGAATCACGCGGGTTGAGGCGTCATTAAGGTTGACCCATAGCTGCATCATTTGTATTTGTTATATTTGCGCATCGTTTCCCAATCGCCCAACATCGAAACAAAGGACGGATCCATCCAAAAATTGGCCGAAAAATGGTGATCTAATTATATTACACTTGGTTCTACTGTATCTTTTGATCTAAGATCCAACCTTTGGTTGGTTAGGTCTCCAGCTTGGGTTGTCCTCCCTGGACAGGACACCCGTGCCATCATTGATGCGATTCACTCGGGGGACCTGGCAAAGGCGGAGCACCTTGGCAGCAAACCGCAGCGGGACGTTGCCACGTTTGAAACGGGGTGATGTACCCTCTGGTAATTTAACATAGCTATTGAAAATGACCATTTATAGTGAATTTTCCCATTGAACATGGTGATTTTCCATAGTTATGTTAGTTTACCAGAGGGCAGCGGACGGATGACGGATGACGATGATGAGGATGATTGGATGATGATTGAAACACTGTGAAACAGAAAATTTGGGCGGTTGACTGGAAAGTCACATCCATTGACTGGAAATCTGTTGGCTAAACATTTGGCAAGCATGGTTTCATAGTCAACCGTCGACCGGACTGACGATTGCTCTGAGGTATGAGTCCTTTGAGCGCTTCAACTTGCAGGCGTTTTCAGGGCAGCGTTGTTTCTCTGCGGAACTGCGAGTACTTGGATTTAACGATATTTCAAGATATTTCAAGAACAATGACAGTTTGGTGTTTGAAGATGGATGCTTAGAGATTTTGGGTGTTTTTTCGAATTATATAATATATTAAGTAACTGGCAGATAGAATATTCAACATTTCATTGATTTGAAAATAACACATGGAATTTTCGCAAAATTTATAGCTGGGTAAATTCACACATAGAATGTTCCAGTTACTGAATATACCATCTCAGGGTGCCCAACTTTGACCCATGCCATACTTCTCAGGGTTTTTCCCCTGTAATCAAACGTGGCTGGAGAATCCAGGCATGGTGAGAAATTACTGGAGCCATGTTGTTCCCATCTAATATATCTAATATTCGATCCTGGAAAAAAACACATTTTAAATGCTCAGAAAAAATCCCAATGAAATATATGAAATCCCCATAATTTCTTGGAAATTATGGCACTTTTGTTGTGAAAATGAGGATCACCCTGGATGGTTGAGGTGCCTAAGACTTGCGCCAATGTGGACACCAAGATCTTGATGCCCAACAAGACCTGGGCCGACCAGGCCGGGACCCGAAGAGTTCCGAAAAAAGGTATGGTTTTCCAGAGGTATGTTAGTTCAAACATCTTCAAACCATGACTTCAGGGAAGCAAAATGTGTCGATTTCTGACGCAAAATCCCTGCCTTGCAAAATCTCTCCGCAATCTGGTGACTGTTGGGGTGGGGGGGCAATGCAATAATTGAGGGGTCAATGACATAGCATTTCCATTATTCAAACATTGATGAACCATCCCGAAACGGGGCATTTTCAGCAGCTGACAGATCCCTTGCACCAGAAAGGATCAATGGATATCTACATAAGGGTGCACTAATGTTGTATTGGTATATATTCATGGTAAAATAATCATTTTCTAATGGTATATTCATATTACATCATATGGATCATATGGATTCGCCTGAGAATGGGGTACTTCTACATCCTCTGGTGAACATGATGATAGTTACCCTGAAGTGGCGACAATTCATGGGTACTCACTAAATGGATGGTTTATAATTAATGTGGAAAATCCTATTAATGGATGGTAGTCCCATTATAAATCCCATTAATAACATCTACTGAGTCTACTTACACTGGGCTCAGATACTGTTTGTTCCTTCGGTGGTTTGGTATCCGCCCGAGGAAGAGTTCAAGGTGACCGCAGCCAAATTGGCCAGTCTCTTCAAGGACAAATTGCTGTTCCATTTCAACATTTTTGCTGGAGCGGTGTGTCTGAAGGTCCCTAATTTTGAGTGGATGCTCCCATTTCAACATCACCTATTGTGTGAGTGCTGTGGAACAAGTTTTGGAAGTGATGTCTAGAATCATTTGAAACACAACAGGTCAGAAGTCACCCCAAAATTGTCATGGATCTTTATAGGCAGCCTTAACTTGGGATCTTTCCACATTTTTCCACCATCCAGGGGCTTCCCGAGGACAATTTCAAGAAGTATGAGGAGGGTTGCTCTGCGGACATCATCGCAGCGGCTCCGCACTAGGCGCCATGGGTCTTGGTTCCTGTCAGGGCAGAAGAAAACAGCTGCCGGTTGGGATATTTGCCACCCCCCTAGTATTGAACACCCCCGAAATGGGCCCAATTTTGTGGAAAATTTCCCAACTAAACCGTGGTTTCCAGGGGGTGTTGAATGTTAGAGGGATGGGATTATTCGCCAACCCTCTGATACTCTAATTTGGCAATGGAAAATCCCCCTAGGCATGACTTTCCTGTACAGAAAAAAGTGACATGGATGTCTCATTCACAGGTGAGATGACCAGAGAGGATCCCAAAATTTCTATCTTTTTCTTAGAGCCTCCATCCGCATCGCTTTTCGGCTCTCCACAGGCGAAACTCGTGGGAGTTTTTGCCAATTTATAACATCTGGCCTGGAACCCAATGGCTTGGGCCTTTGGGGATAAGGCCGGTTTTCAGCGGTCTAAAAAACAGTTGGTCAGTTGGATCTAAGATGATCCAAGATGGGTAAAAACATGGCCATTTTTTTTGGACCGTTGGAACATAGGTCGCCATTTGAAAAGCACCCGTGGCGGTGTTGAAGCGCACCGTTTTCGAAGGCTTCCCCCGGTGGCGGCCTTTTTGTGGCCCCTGTCGAACTAGCACAGTCCCACTGAGTCATGGCTGTGGCCTGGAGGGACGAATTTTATGCTTGAAGGGCAGGGTTTGGAGGTGCTCCACAAAACCAGTCGACACGAGTCCAAAGTACATTCAGTTGCACCAAGCGGAGGCCTTGTCGGGGTTATATTTTTCATTATTTTTCCATCAGCGCCTTTTCGCAACATGTTTTAAATGTGGAAATCAGCACAACTCTTTGAGATAATTTGATATATTTGATATTATCTCGTATTATTTCAATTCATTTGATGTAAATGTAACCTGAGACATGGTTGCCATCTCTGGCAGTGATTGTTGGGAAACAGATCTACTGTAGCAGATTTCTCAGTTCTGAAGGGTTTCAATGGTTTCATGGAGCATTTGTCACGTTCGGGTGGTCGTATTGATAGGGTGCCACCACCTTTGACAGCACCCGCAGAAGCAGAGCGGGTGGATAGAAAGCAGCGCGTGGTTTCGATGCAGCACACACCTGCGGCTTGTTGTGCATCATGAACGCAGGATGACGGAATAATATGCCGTGCAATGCCTTGCACATGTACTGTATGTATATATATATGTATATATATATATATATAAAATTAATTATAATTATATATATTATAGATAGCACAATGGTACATCATGATACAGTATATCAATACCTAGGACCTAGACGGGCATGATGATTCAATTTGAGGTTTTTTTTTGCGTATTTATTTGTACATTATAATTAATGAACTATTTACATATAGAATATAATGATATGTATTAATTATGTATTCATACATACAATTATACTACAATATACACTGTGTATATATAATTATATATATAATCACATGTATATTTATATTATGTATGTATACAGACATCATATAAATAAGTACAAGCACCCATTTCTTTGGTGCTTCACTCCCTTTCGCCATGTCCTGTACGTTGGGGTCGATATTTTAGGCGAAGCATATGCCTGGAATCCTATGCGCCCATCCATGGATGGTTAGGCCTGCATTTTGGCAAAGACATCAAAAATAGGTCACCTAGGGTTCCAGGCCTATATGTCTATGTATGATAAAGACTGGATGTATTCATATATATATATGTATACATATACGTACGGTACTTTATACATATATATATGGTATGTACAACATTATATAATTATATATATATATCGTCACTATTTATGTCAATTATAATTATCATCATATTCTAGTGTATCCATCCCACAATTATCCAAATTTTCATGCCATCTCAAAAGGAACCCACCTTTTGCAGATGCAGAGCTAGCGCAGTGGCTGCCCGCAGCTGCATCAGTTTAAAGATCTCCCTGGGCGAGATGCGAGGGTCGGTAATGGCATCCAAAAAGCTTTCCACCAAAATGAGGTTTGAAACAACCATTCAAAGCTGAAATGGCTTGTAAGATGATCTTCTAGATCTGGATTTTTCATATCTCTTCATGTTTTCCGGCAATAACATTTTTTAGTTCGTTTGGGGTGAAAGTAACTTCTACTTTTGGCTTGTGTCATTTAGCTATTCGTACACTACATTGTTCGGACGAGGACTGTATCAAGAAAGTGGACGAACTTGATGGATTTGCCACATCATGTGACTTACCATAGATGAAATTGAGCCTCCAGTAATCAAACGTGGCAATTGGACAATCCCCCATTTATACTCATTTACCATCTGGTTATTTAAAATAGCCATGGAAAATCCACCCATTTTTAATAGGTATATAAACCATCTATTTCTATGGGCCATCTATACATGGCGAACTGTTAAATAACCAGAGGGTATTATTTATAGATGGTTTTCCCATTGGGCCCTCCATTTATAATGGGGATTTCCCAGCTACGTTTGATGACAAGAGCCATGTCGTCCAAAGGGGATTGGATGAATTTGGATGAATGAAGACTGAAGACCCATCATTTAAATCCTATAAGGATGTGGAAGAATCACCATCATGGTGGATTAATATGATGGTGATATAATGTTGATATAGTTAATATAATAGTTAACAGCATATTGGATTAATATTAACATTTAATATATGTTGATATAGTTAATATAATGCTATCTCCCACAGTAACGCAAAACACACTGTCCACATGCCCGGCCTCTCAGTGAATCGCGGCTCCGACACTAAAAAAAACACTGTCGCTGATTGAGAAAACTCGACCGAAAAAATATCTCGAAAAAAACGCGACGTGGCACTCAGATAGATTCCATGAAGGATTTTGCCCGAGGTGGACCAGGATTCTGTGTCTATATGCCTGCCACAGGTGGGGAGTAGTTGATTTATATGCTCCAGGAAAGATGGGACATTTATGGGTTTCAGGTGCAAATTGCCATGTACAAAAGTGGTTGATGCAAATTGCATATGTCAATTCACGGTGAAACAGATTGATCTATCATCGGTCCCACATGGACTGTGGTTCGGCGTGGTACTGTGCATCATCCGTGTTGCTTTCAGGGGTTCAATCCCTGGCGGAGTCTGGCTGATGAAACTGATATGGAGACCAGAGACCCAGTTCAGAACTCACTTAATTTGATAGGCAGGAGCAGCTGGATGTGCTTTGGGTATGGTTTGACTGACCTTCTCAGTAAGTTGGACACTTTGTCAGCGTCATCTGGCAACATCAAAGCAAAGTAACATGCGGACCGTGAGAAACAAAATCAGCATGATATTTGGAACTCCAAAACTATCACAAACTCACAGCAGCACGTATCTGTGTCCAACGTCAGAAACGTCAAGTTCAGCAACCATTGCTGGTTCAGCACCACGATACGTCGAGCCTTGGGCCTCCATGGCGGCCTCGGCGCAAGGCCGACCGGGCCGACCGTTGGGAAGGCCTCCATAGCAGTGATTTTTCACCATCCAACGATGATTTGACCATGAAACATGGGGATAGTCATCAGGGGGAGTAGATACCATGGCAAAAATTATGGGAATCTCATGGGAATACCATGGGAATACCATGGGATACGGATATGAGTTTCTATCAAAGTCGTGGATTTACCACCCAATTTGGTGGCCAATTTGATGAAGTGATGATCAACCACGGGATTTTCTTAGACAAGCACCATCGTTTGAACGATTGATCCGCCATCATATTTGAGATGAAAGAGGAACTGGATGGAACTGGGGTTTTAGTTCATTTTGGGCCCTGGGGCCTGGGGCTTTGGATATTTGGGTAAAAAAGGTCATCCAACCATGAATAGGGTGCCCATAGTGCCCATTGTAAGGAATGCACTTCAGAAAGGTGCAACAATCCGACATATGGCATGGAGTTTCGACCATGGCAGATGGGGGATGGTATAGTACAACTTTAAAACCAAAATCGAATCACGAAAATCGAGTGGTGATTTTGACGATCCAAACTTTGAGATCTATACTTCGAGTGGATCTTCTGGGGTGAAGATTTCCCCCCAAAAAGCTGTAGACTTCACAGCCAGTTGATGCCAGTTGTGTTTGCTGAAGCAACCAAACGACCAAACCCTGACCGACCTCCTGCAGTGTGATGGGAATTGATAGGGGTTTTGTAAGCCCCAAATTGGTTGATTTCAGAGTACTTGGTGGCTCATTCCACTTAGTAAGTGGGTTATAACTCTATAGTTATAAGTGGATTAACCCTACTTATCCCATTTATAACTGGGGTTATAACCCACTTACTAAGTGGGATGAGCCACCAAGTAGGGAATTAGTACAGTATGTTTTAGTTGCCCAGATTCCTAGAAATTATCCAACTGGTGATGGGTATAATGGCAAACAGTCCACTTAAGGAACCATGATAATTTGCCCAGAATGAACCAGCAAGACCACTGCAGCAGTGGTGTGACAAGCATCATTGCTTGGATTTCTACTAGATATCTTTTTAATGTAAGAACATTACTTGTCATCACAAGAATCCTCCTTTATCCACCAAATAGAAGAGGAATCCTTATGTCTCCTCAACAAACACATCTATTACTGTAACCACCAACGCCGTTGATGGGGAGATAACGTGGACAAAAGAACTATGTCAATGCCTTCAAAATTGGATGGGTTGACAACTTGAACCACCACGAATCCCTTCCAACCAGAACAGGAGAAGAGTCCCCAATGTTGGCTTGTCTAAAAATAGGGGTTACTGCACCTCCAAATCAAATGATTTATTTATTTTTATCATTGTTTTTACCAATTCAGACTAAGCCTGGATTCCGCACTCTAGAGACGAACCACAGGTATATTCTGTCAGCTGATTTTTGCGACTGGAATCATGAATTTCTCGTTTTTGCGAGGCCTACTGTAACCCTTGTGGTCTCATGGTTTCGTTGCAAGACACGACCAGGTGGCACAGCTAGCGGCTCTGACCTCACCTCCTACGAATCGGTCTTGGTGCGGCACTGAGATTGGTGGATTTTCAGTCCTGGGATTAGGGCCACCTTGCAGCCACAAGACCATTGTTGCAAATAAATTGCTAAAGATAAAAGGTGCTTTCTGAAAGATGTTCCCCAAAAACCTGGTTGTTTGAGAAAAAAACATAAAATTCTCAAGAACTTCAACAAGTCGGGTCTCTTTTACTTGTTGATGCATTCGCATTGCCTGAAAAAGGCAGTCAAAGATAGCAATGGAATGCAAGGCTGGCATTTCACTGAAAAGGATCTATACACATAATTTTAGATTCTGAGCCGTGTTTGATTGATAATTTCAATAATTTCCCCTTGCCATTATTTTTTGATATTTTCCCCTTATACAAAATTCGTCTAAATTCATCTAAATTCGATCATTTTCCCCCAAGTTTGATCATTGGGTACAACTCTCTCCCCATCCTTGTGGCTCCAAAACGCCAAGGCACAGAATGTGCAGCTAAGACTCGACTTGCAGCACGAGACCCAGTACCATCCAGTACCCGGTAGCGATCCCATGGGATTTTCCCATGGATTTTTCCCCATGAAAATGATCAGAACTGGAGAAGCATTTGGGGGTAGAAAATTCTTCAGTTGGATCCACCCTTGAATCGACTTAGGTCTGCGCTCACTGAGCTCTCTCGCAAGGAGGATGCTGGGATGGGGATGATAGAAACCATTGTAGCTGGATAATGGATATCGATGAGGTAGCTGGTGGTTTCGCTTCTTATGACTTCGCTTCTTATGGCTTCTTATGATGGCTTTCACCAATGCAAACCAGATTATGTTGCGGTGAAACCACCCACCGGAGCGACCAAAATGGTGACGTGGTTGTGAACACAGGGTCACCAGAGAGTTCATAAAAGACTTGTATATACCGTTATATACCTGGAAATGCCATAGGAAGAAAAGATCTCAACTGATCTCAGATCATACTCTGACTTCTCAAAAAGCTGCCGATTGTGGTGACTCCTTTTAATTTTCGGAGATCTTTTGACAAGGTACTTGTATCATCTTGTATCACCCAGATCTGTGAAAAGTGCTGCAGACATGTTCATGTTTCAATCCAAAAACATCAAGTATACCAGTATACTAAGATATACTAAGTATACCTGGCATATCCTGGGAGAACGATTCAAATTGGGTCAAGCATCAGCCCCTCAAAGGGGAAATCTCCCGCTGCACCGTCCTGGATCGAGCTTTTTTGGGTCAACCCGAGCTACACCGTGGAAGACACGAGCTGAGCAGCTGAGGCATTTCTGGAAAGTTCCCGACGGCCGGAAAAAAAAACACAAACTGCATCAACGGGGAACCCGGGGAACCCTTGTTATAACAACTTATAGAAACTTTAATATATAAACTGTCCATAACTGTCCTGAATACGTTGCACAACGTCAGCACCCGATTCACATCATCTATTGGATCTTCTCGCTTGGTGGCCATTGTCAAAGCAAGCAACAACACTCCTGAACTGTCTCACCAATTTCCAGCATGATGAACTGCGCAGGCAAAACAGAGGATCCACAGAGGTTTCAACATGTTTCAACTATTTGAACTACACATCTTCAAATCATTAAAGGCTCGGCCCGGCTATTCCTTAAATGATTCATTTCTGATAGGGGTATGGGTCAATACCTATAGATACCTATTTTTAGTGGGTTATTCACATCCATAAATCCCAGCTATGACTTGGGGTTCACTAGGTACCAGGGTTTTGACCCATCCCCATAGGAATTGCCCTCGCCATGCAGCCTGTCCCCTGGCGTTTTGCGCCGCCGTTGCACGCTGTGCCGCATGGGACGAATGCTGCCGCCCCTGGGGCGGGGCACGTCGCACCGGGGATGGTGGTGTCTTGGCAGCTGCAGGCGGCACAACATGGGTGTGTCTGATCTACCAAACTAGTAATTTCCCTGGGGAAATGATGAAACTATATCAAACTATCCTTCAAGTTTTGGGGTACCCTATTTTCAGACGAACCCATATGACATATGACATATGACATCATATGACAATTTTTAGAGGGGGTTCTGACTAAACATCTCAAGAACTTTTGGGGGTTCACAAGTCAAATGGAGGATTCAGCATGGTTTAGCCAAAACATAGCTGTGGATGACTTCCAGAATTGGTTACAGAAAACCAAACCATCTTTGATACGTACTAGAAACAAAGTCCCATGTGATATCCTTAATATGTTTTCCCCTGACCCCTGCAAGTTACAGAAAAAAACTAGTCTCAGCATGGCAGCCCCAATATTGCGAACAGACGCAGGGGTTTGCCAAACTCCAACTTTGAGGATGCGGTCTTGATGTCGGATTCAACCAGCCCCCCAGCCGGTGAAGCCTCCAAAAATAGATGGAGTTGATACGCCTTTCATAAACCCAACCATAATTTTTAAATATACTCAAAGGCTCACCTTTTCGAGGGTTGATCTCCCAGGCCATGGCCGTGGCTGCAGCTGTGGTTCTCCGAGTGGAGAGGCGGTTTTTGGGTCTCTTTTTCGGGGATGGATGGGATGGGCAAAGACCAAGTAACACTGGGGAGATATATAAAGTGAATCTCATAGCATAGCCACCATGGACCATGGATATTGGGATATATTGGGTTTGTCCTTAAAATTGAGGATGCCCCAAAATGGAAAAAAATGCACGGAAGAATGATGATAACAACTAAAAATACGGGTTTTGCTACACCCAAACGGATACAGGTTCCCCATCCCAAAATGGGGGTAGTAGTTCAGTTCACATACCAACCAGCCAACTATTCTGGCAACATGTTTTGGATGTGAACTGGAGGGGTACAGGGTTTTGACATGTTTTGACCCCCAGCCGAATGCATAATCTTCCAAAACCATTCGCAACCTATAATTTTCACATTTGAATTTGAATGGGGATGAAGATGGGTACGTTACCGGCGTGAACTGACACGCAACCAAATATCCACCGGCATTGCAGAACGCATGCTGAGCTGGGAACCTATTGTTACCATTGGGGGAACACACATCCATTAACCAGCTATTTTAGGGTACCAAAAAAGGGTCCCAGGGTTTTGATTCATAGCCATTTCTGGTTGGTCGTTCACGTCGAAAGCTCGTTCGATTCAGGCAGCGTTTGCGAGCAAAGAACTCCGTGGGGTCCCAGATTTTTCCCCAACGGGATGATCCATGAAGTTAGGTCAAAACATCACCATTTCAAACTTGTCCATAGATATATACATAATTATTAATGTACATATTATGTAATATATTTATATAACTTATCCATAGAATTCCATACATGTTCAGTACCTTTGGTACGCCAATGATTTAGCGGGGCACATGTGAATGCCGTCCCCCGCTCAAGATCTTTGTGCTCAAAGATTCAGGTCCCCGGGTCTTGTCCGGCTTTTTATGGAAATC
>Ga0126342_10016646_pt1 | contig 12799 bp, 6 predicted proteins | sample Cyp1metagenome_FD_92528 | JGI IMG/M metagenome (GOLD analysis project Ga0126342, IMG submission 92528) | Coral microbial communities from Lord Howe Island, Old Settlement Bay, Australia - Cyphastrea 1 metagenome | ecosystem: Host-associated > Invertebrates > Cnidaria > Coral ...
ACCTTTCAGTCCATCAGTGGCTTCGCTCTGCCATCCCTGATTCACAACAACCAACCTCTCCTATAGGTTTCCTATTTTTGAAACTTCCGCCACCGCCTTGTGCGGTACTACTGGTAATATAGTATATTATGTATATAATATGGTACGAGTACCACCTAAAAACTAACACGTTTCTTAGAAATTACAGTAAATCACCATGGCTGTTCGTTCCCATTCAATTCCCACCATGAAATTCCATGAAATCACCATGAAACCTCATGAACTCACCATTAGATCCCCATTACCCTCTGGTAAACTAACGTAACTATATGGAAAATCACCATTTTTAATGGGTAAATCTACTATTTCTATGGCCATTTTCGATAGCACACTGTTAGTTTACCAGAGGGTATTTCCCATGAATTCCCCCTGAAATCCCATCCAAATCACCACCTGAACTTCGCACATTTCATGGGGCACTGGCTCGGCGGCTAGTTCCGCCAGCTCCTGCGCTGGATCCTGCGCTACGGTGAGTTGGTTGCATAGGAATATAGTCCTTGGGGTGATTTCTTAGGCACCATCCATCTGTTTCGCAATATAGTTGGTTATACATATATATATGTATAATATATCATACGAGTAATAACAATAATAAAAATAACCATAATAATAACAATAACAATAATAATAAAAAATATAATAAATAATAATAAAAACAACAATAATAATAATATGTAGATACAGGAATATAATGGGAATCATATATGATATATTTGGGATTGTCAAAATAATGGGATTTCCTATGGGATTTCCTCATCGTTGATCTTTTTGGGGATATTCCGAGAATTACAGGATATAATTGGGATACAATGGGGATACCAATGCAGTCCACAATGTGAAAACCTTGGGTGTCTCCGAAATCCAATGGCAATTTTTTCATGGGGGAAAAAAAGGGGGACCAACCATCAGTCCCCACATCTGGTCTGAGTCGCCGTCAAAAAGAAATAGTGATACTATGTGATACTGTGGGAATCATCATCCCAAACAGTGTCTAAAATAAAAACATTTGATGCCATCAACTAGCCCCAATTTTTGTTGGTTGGACCATTGGACCGCTGGACCTTCCGAAGAATGTGGTGAACGCAATGACAACCCCAAATAGCAACATTTGGTTAAAGGGGCATGGAGCATTGCTGGTTTCACTGCATTGTTTAGACCACCAACCGGTTTCGTTTCGGTACAGGTAAAAACTAAGGTGCCCCAAAAAAACTTGGGTATATAAATTGAGAAACCCTCAAACGGCTCAGACGATTAAGAAATTGCCGTACCAAGAATGCATGAATCGGTTCAAACAATGTCTGCTGCCAATATTTTCAAGGGTTTATAGTCTTACTGGTGCTTAGCAGGGAATTTTCGGGAATGATCCATAATCACTATTAATAATCATCCCAGCAACCCCCATTCCCATCCATTCCCTACGTTTAGCACCGGTGAGTAGTTGTTTTTCTATCCAACTAACATATAGATGTGCCGCTCTGTTTCTTCTGGGCCAGGCACGATCTGTTTCTATGTGCAGGGCTGGACTGAAATTTCAGTCTGCATCTTCACAGCAGACTTCCAGCTCAAGAGGGTGGGTGACACCGTTGGGCCGGGTGAATCTTGAGCGCCAACCCGCGGCCCCCCATTAACATCACTCTACAAATCCCTGTAAACAGACTTATGTGCCGCTCTGTTTCTTCTGGGCCAGGCACGATCTGTTTCTATGTGCAGGGCTGGACTGAAATTTCAGTCTGCATCTTCACAGCAGACTTCAGAATTATTTGCCATCTCTGCACTCTGCAAATTGGTATCTGGCTAACTAGCCTTGTAGTTTCTGCCACAAGGGCTCTGAACATCTATACATCACAGCGGCATGAAAAGCATTGGCAAGCCTCTGACATAATCGATGTGGATATGGTTGTGCCAGCAACGTCAAAAATTGCCCTCCACAGGAACCTTGAAGTTGTTCATGCCGTCCACCAGTGCGTGAGCAGATTCCTTTTGAAGTAGCGCAATGCCTGAGCGATGCAGCTAAATCCACATTGGCCCACATTAATCTAGTCCTCTTTCGAAAGGGCTTACCATCCATACAAAAATCCGTATATCCCCAAGAGGCAGCTTTATGTTGGAGGAGGTGTTTGATGGGAGATGCCAACCACAAACGGGATGTGTGAGGATTTTCAAGTGCAACAGGAACACCATGCCGTAAACAACACCTAAACATCTTGGCACTGAACTTCATCAGGATATTGCCAATTCGAATTTTTTCAAGATCATGAGGAGGAAGATCCAAAAAGCCCATCAAGAACAAGTTGTCATCCCTAAGTGGTCCTGGTCCTCTACCATCATTTCGCCGCGCCCTGCTCCAACTGTTGCAGGGAGTTCCCAACCAAACATAAGCAACCTTTCCCGAAGCCACCAAACTCAACAGCTGTTTTTGGTTTTTAGGGGAGGTTAAATCAAATTGTGGTCCATGACAACTGTCAACCTCCGCACAGAACACCTTTTTTAGCCGTCGTCGGACCGCTCTGGAGAAATGTCCGGAGCCACTAAAGATCTCCAGGCCAATTGAACTCATGGAGTGCCGTCCCACTCGCCACGATCTAAAATCTTGTTGATCCAAGTCTCTGCCTGTGTGGCTTCGTGCTTTTGGGTCCCAGACAGGTTGTCGAACACCTGAGAAAGGCGACCTCCGTTGGAGTAGCGCTTGACACTCTTTGCGGCCTCCCATCGACCTCGCTTCTGCACCTCTGTCAATGACCGGAGACCCGTGAGCACGTCGGTCGACGCACTGCCGTGCCTCACTTGATAGACACAGGTGATGCCGTGGTGGTCGTACTGGAGCTGTACGAGCTTCTCGTTGAAGAGCTTGGTCGCATCTGAGTGGTCGAAGGTGAAGAGCAGCTCCTCCGGACGTTTGGACTTGACAGCCTCTGTGATCAACTTTCCCAGCCCTTGCATGTAGGGCTGATCCACCAACACCGCCTCGTCTGAGACGCCAACCTTCGACGTCAGCTTGAAGTTCCTGTCGTCGGCCACCGCATTTTCGAACGGCATCCGGGTGGGCGGTTCCGCCCCACAGTTCAGGATGACAATCCAGAACTTGCAAAGGTCTGTCGGCGGGATGATGTCCTTCTTCCTCAACTTCAGGGCTTCTCCCGGCCGGCAGCACGTCGCCCAGACCAACAGCAGCCAGATGGCCACTTGAAAGTGCACTGTCCAAAGTCGGCGCACAATCGCCGCCAACATCGGGAAGGGAAGCGGCAGACGACCCTGTGGTGGATCGGGCTTCCGATACCCAGTCAAGGCCACCGTAGATCTCGGCAATGCCGCCGTCTTGGGGATGTCCTGACGATGGAACTTCACCGCCGCCATCATGGTCATCACATCGGCCACGTCGTACCCGTCGAAGAACATGTAGTTCATCACCACGTGGTCTAACTCCTCTTTCGAAGCCAGACTCAGCCCTTTTGCCTTGGCAAACTCCTTGACTTCCATCCATGCCTTGGCATATGACTTCTGACGGGCAGGCCCCACTGACTTTGTCTCCAAGAAGGTCCGTTGGTTGTGCAAGGCCAAGCCGGGGTTCGGGCCATGCAGCTTCTCTCGCTCCGCAGCCCTCTGTGCCTTCTTGGCCATGACCTTGCCCTCTTTGAGAGCGTTCACCTGCTCCAACAAGTGGATCTTCCGCTTCCTTTTCACACTGCGATCTCCCTCTTGTCGAAGCTCGCTCACACTCCGGAGCACCACAGTGGAACTCGAGGGCAGATCGTCGCCAACCGGACTGTCCGCCCTTGCCCTTCTCAACATAGTTGTCTTGTAGTTCTCGAAGTCCCTGTGCTACGTTAAACCCATGCAACTTTTGAGCCCTAGACGGCAAGTCAGCAGGATTAAGCTCACTTGGGATCCAACGCAGGTGTGCAGTCATGCCCGTCGCAAGGCAAAGGGCAGCAACTTGTCTACAAATCCTATTCATTGGACCACTGCTTGAACGACCTTTAGCAAGAGCAAGGGTAACAGACATGGAGTCCGTAAGAATCAAATGTTTCCTACCAATGTTTTTCTGGGATCTTGCCAAATGCTGAAGCAACCAAACAACCGACCTACCTTCCAACACGGGAATGGACTCGGTGCGATCCCACTTAGCCCCATCAACCTGACTCCAATTGTTCCCAATGAAATCCACCGGGACTTCCAAGTAGTCGCCTCTTCCCAACTCTTCTAAATGACAAGGTGCCCCAAGCTGCAAAGACTCAGGATCAAGACGCTGCGCCCAGTTCATCATCTCGGCTCGGCAAACTTGATCTTCTTCTCCAGCATTGAAGCGCCATCTATCATTACGCCTGCCAAGCTTCTGGATCTCAGCCAGGGGCTTCTCGGACGCCACCACACCACGTCCCCAAAGAGACGCATCAGTTGCATGCACCCTCGTAGACCACCCACTGGCCAAGTCCCTCTTTACCAGGCACAGCAAAGAGGCAGCCCATCTGAACTCCCGCATCACTTCGGGCCAAAGGTCAACCTCCACCTCGTAGTTCTTGCGGATGAAGCAGTAAACCGCCTGGAAGACGGTCAGCATGCCCCGCTGCATCAGCCCAGCAAAAGTGTAGTGGCCCACAAGCCTTTCCAAGGTCCGACCACTGGCTCTTCCCAACTTCAAAAGTTCCATTGTCGCCAGCCTCATTCTCCACAGCCGCTTGTTGGTGATCGACACCGTCGGATGATCCGCATTGAAGGCCCATCCCAAAGTCTCGACCCCATAGCCAGCCTCAACTTCATGAGTAGGTAACCCATGTCGATTCAGAGCCACACCAACGGCCTCGGCCAAAGCTTTGGCACGTCCTCTAGTCTGAGAGATTGCCACAAAGTTGTCCACATACTGTGTGTGCACGTAGTCCTTCAGCTCCGGCACCGGTCTGCGGTCAACATAGCGCAACTGCGGGTCAATCGCCGGCTGCATGTCAACCACATGCTCATGAGCACTCTGGCAAATCCAAAGCGCCAAAGTCCATCCCATAGGAACCACCTTTAGGCAGGGAAACACCATCTGGTTGGCTTTCACTTCCTGGCCCTGCACCTGTGTGATGCCCACATCTTCAGCTCGCAGGGGGGCCAAACTGAACAGCTCCCTCAAGTCTTCATCCAAAGAAATGTGGTAGAAGGCATCGGCAATGTCTACCCCCCCTACTTCGAGAGGAGGACCACCACCCGGCACCTCCAAAAGCCCAAAGGATGCCCCCGTCGCCAAAGACACCGACGGTGGGGCCTCAAAGTGCATATTGGCCAACCTCGCATCAATGACAAGTCTTTGCTTGCCACTCTTCTTCCAAACTGTGAACACCCCAACTCGTTCTCTGCCATGATGTCTAAACTCCACAAGCCCTCGTTCATGAAGAAGACGGCAAAAGTCTGCATACTTCCTTGGAGAGGACCGCAACAGGGGATCCACGTACGGGGCCTTCAGACCCACATCAGCTTTACGCTGCTTCACCTCCGCATCAGCCAACACCATAGACAAAAGCCGATGACGAAACTTCCCAGCCTCCTCCCCAAAGATCATGTCCAGCGAAGCCGCCGTAGATGAAGGAGGAGGCAAAGATATCAAATCTAGGTCCATCGGAGCCAGGTGAGTAGGATCACTCCCATAACCTGGTTTGGCCCGAAGCTCTGCAAAGGCTTCCTGGCCAGACATGCCATCTGGTGGTTTACCGGCATCCAAAATCGCCTGCCTCAACATCGACAAGCAAATGCGCTGGCTAAGTGTGGGCCGTCCATCACCTACAAAATTGCCCGTGTGCTCGTCCCCCGCAAACATGGCATTCAAAGTTTGTACAAGTTCTTGATGCCAAACATCAACATGGTTTCGAGCCTCCAACCGGCGCTTGACACATCGCGACAAGCCCTGTTCATTCTCCTTGGTGTAGGACGTCTGCGGCACAGGGAAAAGTCCACGATGTCTCACCATAGCCAACAAAAGGAAAACTTCAGCAGCCAAAACACTGCTGTGAATTCAATGGTGGCAATCGTCAATTTGATCGCCAATGCAAAAATGCCGCCCCACCCAGGATGCCCACAAAGAAGTTGCCGAAGACACCCACAGGCAAGAAGCAGCAAAAAAGGAGAGGGTCCAGTGCTCCTCCCCCAATTGAAGGCCAGCTACTTGTTCAGAGAGGCACGCTCTTCTCGCGCCTTCCTCACTTGCTTCAACACCGCCGCCTCGCCTTCGACCTCCTTTGCAACATAGTCCAAGAGTGTTGGGGCCACCATGCAGACGCCAAACTCCTTGTGCCCACCTGAGAAGATGGTGGCCTCATATTGCTGCATGGAGGTCATTGCATCCCCCTTTTTGTCAGTCTTTGAAGACCCCTTTCCACCGCCAGGCCCACGCTCGCTGTAGACAAACTCGATCAATTGGAGGCGGCGAAAAGCCAGCTCTGCGCCCGCCAAGTTGCTCAGATCAAGTCCATCATATCGGCCAAGCTTGTCGATGATCTTCATCAGCGTGTCGTGTTCTGAAACTCCCCAAGCATCATTCTTCAAGGAGTGATTCTGAAGCCACCATCGATGATGATCCATAGGTCCACCATTGCGCCTGTTGAGGAACCTCACACACCACTCGGAAGTGCGAGGGCCTGGAATGGCCCAATCTTCAAAAGGCTCTTGCCGAAGTTCTCGACTTACATCACGCCACTGACGTTCAGCTCGGTTGACACCTTGAAAGGAAACCCCCATGAGCCTTGCATCAGCTGCTGCCTCAGAGCCCTTGTACTTGTCGACATCGCCCCTCTTCATTTTGCGAATGGCATAGTGGACCCCTCCATCTGCCTTCAAACCAACATCACCATGCAAGATCTCCGTGCCATCAAGTCGTACTTCATCTCCTCGAGCATGTTGAGCAGTGGATTCAATTCGAACCCAAATTTCACCTGGGGCCGCTGGAGCAGCAGCAGGGATGGGCAAAGCCACTGGAGCAGCCATGCCTGCAACACCCCCAGGAGCCACCTGCATCGCCGCCGCAGCTTGGGCAGCATCTCTTCGCAGCTGTCCAAGCAAATCAGGGTCTGGTAGGGCTCGAAATCGGTAGGTATTCCCAGCATGAAGCCCTGCTGGAAGCTGTCCACCAACCCCAATACGAAAAGAAGTGATGTCCTGGTTCTCCAAGGAGATCTGCTCAGCATAGGTTTCAAAATCTGGGGTCAAAATGATGTGAAAACCTTGACCACATGCGCATGCCGATAAGATGTATCTTTCATGATAAAGTTCAGGTTCTGGGGCAGGAAGGTCATAACAAAGAAAGACCCTGGTTCCCTCCGTCAACGCCATGTCTACCTAGCCGCCTTACGCTCTCTCACAACTGCCAATTGCCGAAGGGCTCGGGCACGTTGATCCTCACCCCCCTCGATGGCTGCCTCAGGTGCCGTAGACCTGGTCAATGAAGGAGTTGTTGCCGTAGCGCTCCACAAGTCACCAACCAACCCCATCACCTTGCCAAACACAGTGATGAAGCCTGAGATCACACGCACTGTGGCCAACAAGATGCCGGTCAGCAAAAACACCAAGATCTTGAGGAGCTCCCAGGTCCAAGAGGCCTCAGGACAGTCTACCGCACTCACCTTAGTTTCGCAAGTGCAGTTGCAGTGGCACTCGCTCTTCGGCGTGGCCACCTCACGTTCCCAAAGCCACGCCGAAAACCAGGCTATGGCAACAGCGAACCAACTGGGCAGTTCACTCATCGGGGGGCCTTTGAATCTTGAGCGCCAACCCGCGGCCCCCCATTAACATCACTCTACAAATTCCTGTAAACAGACTTATGACATAGACCCGACCCCCATGAAGCCGGTTTCCCCTTACAAATGGCTGATTCTGATGATTCTTAGGGTGTCACTTGAGGTACGAGTATAGTATAATATTCTTATGATCCTTAGATCAGACACGAATGATGGCATTCTGCTTTTGAAGGGGGCTCGTGGTGGCGTTTGAATTTTCAGCCCTTGGTTCACTTTTCGACCTAGCATGCGCCTCTGGACGAGATAGCTTGAGCTCCAAAGGCCTTTCTTTCAAAGAAGGCAACAGGACACTGCCTCGGCTTGAACCCAACGATCCCAAAGGCACTGGTGGCAGCAGGATCTTGGGGTCAGAAACTAATGTTTCACATGGACATCAGAAACCGCCGCGTTTTTCTCACCGCCTTTGCTTCTTTTGTGTGTGGCTTTGAGTGCCTTCAAAAAAACAAGCATGCGAAGGGGGAAATGATGATAATTATGGGGAATGCCTGTGAATTTCAACGTCCCAAGCGACGATCTTTGCCAGCAGTTTCGATGCCGTTAATCGCAAGTATCACGTCATCTTCTTGCAACCCGCCTCAAGGAATGAATGAAGCATTGATAACAGCAACCGACTTCAGCTGTAAGTTGTAAGGAAAAAACCGGCAAAACACCTCTGTCTGCAAGGGGAAACACCCAAGGACCGTTTGGTTGCTAGCTTCGGGGCCTCACTTTCGGTTGACAACCAAGAAGATCCAACTCAAACAACCTGTAGCCTCCTGTAAATTCTATAGTTTTCCCCTCTACAGTAGTTCATCAAACATTTCTCGCAAGAAACTCTGCAAGCCTGGGCCATGCTGCCACATAAATACATATACCGTGCGTTTTTGATCTATCTTCTAAATTCATCTAAATTCAACTACTCAACCCCTTAGAATTTTTGGGCTTGCAATGTGTTTTCCACCAGGGCTGCATGTTTCGAAAGAACATCAACATACTGCATCCACACCTCAAGCATCCTCAAGCAATACCAGTCAATATATTATCATACAGATCTAAAATTCTAAAATCCAATTCAACGTATCAGTTTATCATGGTTTGCCTGTATTGCACCCCAACCCTGCGGGTTTATCATTTCTCATCCTATCATCGTCCCGGGAAACATATATAGTATGAAAACGGTCATTTTGGATGAATTTTGCGGCAAAACCATTTCTTGGACAAACTCATGCTATCTAATGTATCTAATCCAAGTACGACTATACGTATAATCATCATATCGCACCTTCTATTTCTAACTAATTCATCCCCAAGCTGTTCCGCTTCAGCCCAAGCTACGTTGCTGCGCAGCCGAGTTGGGCTCCAACATCTGTACGCTGGGCTGGCCGGATCCGTCGCTCCAGCGGATACGAAAGCCCAGCTGTTCCACGTCAGGGCCGAAGTGACGGGTGAAGACCTGCAGAGCGCCACTGGCTGATTCAGCCCAATTTGGGCCGGGGATGGAGCGAACGGAACAGGAAAAATTGGAAAAAAAACGCCAGGGTGTTTGGTTTCGTTCGAATTCCAGCGGAAATGGCTGGAACATGCTGGAACTACACCATGCCAATGTCAGTAGTTTCACAATGAATGCTGGCGCGTCCCTGCCGGAAAACGACCCAGAATCATGAAACCCATGTTTCCGACCTTCATCTCGTCTGAGTTGCAAGGTTCCTGCCAGAATTCATCAGAATTCGCTAAAAGTGTGGGTTCGACGGATCTTTCAATCAACCAACCGAATCCTTCCGGAATACTTTAATACTGCATTTCAGGGGCAGTTGAGCTGGTGCCTTTTACCAATTTGCGATCCGAATTGTGTTCCCTTGACTCATCCACCTCTGCATCTTCTGCATCAGCCAATGACCTTTCTGGACGAGGGACCTTTGCGGCCTGCAGTGCGCTGTGTGTGCAGAAGGAATCGAGAGAATACAGTGGATACACACGAGCTTCGGACAGGCTATGACTTATGCCATGACTCTACATGCTCAACGGAACTCATCCTCTTGGTGTGGATGAATTAGCATTAATTACCCCAATTAAAGCATATTAAAGCACCGTTGAACATGCCAGAACTGTGCCAAATGTTCCTACCCTGATGTGTTTTCCACTATTTCACTATTTTCTCTTGTTTCCTTTTAATTTTAGATGTTTTATCTATGTACTTGATTGTACTTGTCTTGTTTCTGCCCGCTTTTGGTCAGACGGAACTCCGCCTTGCGGACAGGTCGTGGTCGTTTCGGTGGTCGCGATCCACGGTAGGATCCGAACATGGGGGTCAAACAGCAAGTGTCAATGTCGGTGAAGTTTCTGCGTCTTGGTGCAGCCACTGGAGCGTCCTTCGCATGGAACATCGTAGGGAGGTCCAACATTTTTGTTCCATCACATGTCTGGTCCAAAACTGAGAGTGGGCTCGGATGCACATCCGCCAACACATCGTTCCATCACCATCCCGGAAACAAGTATGGTCACGAAATCGAATTTTGAAAGTACAACATTATACAAGAATGCCGTATACAAAGTGAAAAACAACGCCAGCATGCAGTTTGCAACATCAATCTGACAATCGTGCAAATTTACAAACTGGCAGCCTCCACAATAGCGGTCAACTTGGATCAACTTGGCCCTTGCTTGTTGAACTCTTGAAGACGGCCTTTTGAAAATATAACGCTGGCCAATGTTCCCAACCAAGGCCAATGTTCTCAACCAAGGTTGGGATGGATATGGGTGGGCATGAAATATGCATATATATATAATATATATATGTAAATATATGTAAATATATTTATATATGTATAATATTAACATTTATTTGTTATGGATGGGTGAACTAACTAGCCAAGATTCCTGAAAAGACTCCTCCTCTTCCAAAACCTCCATGTAAATCCCATCACTGCCCAAATGCCCTTCTAATGTTGAACATCGTCGTGCCAACCTGCGGTTTTGATGTGACTGCGCTGGGCATTCTGTGGTGGGAAAACTACTTCGAACAACATATGAGCATATGTGCTATAATGCCAAATCCTTCCGGAAACTATCAGGGATACGACGGGGATCAAATGTAGATAGATAGATAGGTAGGTAGATAGATAGATTAGATTAGATTAGATTAGATTGGATTAGATTAGATTAGATTAGGATAGATGGATAGATGGATAGATAGATAGATAGAATGATAGATAGATAGATAGATAGATAGATAGATAGAAATAGATAGATAGATATATTGTTTGATAAATAAAATGGTTGGTTGGTAGAATGATAGATTGATTGATTAATAAATTATGTAGATAGATAGAAAGATAGATAGAATCAAAGAAAGAAAGAAAGATAGATAGATAGATAGATAGATAAAGAGATAGATAGGTAGGATAAGATAAGATTAGATTGGATTAGATTGGATTAGATAGATTAGATAGATTAGATAGATTAGATTAGATTAAATTAGATTAGATTAGATTAGATTAAGATTAGATTAGATTAGATTAGATTGGATTAGATTAGATTAGATTAGATGAGATTATGATTAGATGAGATGAGATTAGATTAGATTAGATAGATAGATAGACAGAAAGACAGACAGATAGATAGATAGATAGATAGAAAGATAGATAGATAGATAGAAAGATAGAAAGATAGATTGCTTGATGAAGATAGATTGATATATTGATAGATTAAAAGATTGATAGATAGATAGATAGATAGAATGATAGATAGATAGATAGATAGTTCGATAGTTCGATAGAAAGATAGGTAGATAGATAAATAGATTGCTTGATAAATAAAATGGTTGATTGGTAGAATGATAGATTGATTGATTAATAAATTATGTAGATAGATAGAAAGATAGATAGTCAGATAAATAGATAGGTAGATAGGTAGATAGATAGATAGAAAGATAGATAAATAGATAGATAGATAGATAGATAGATAGATAGGATAAGATAAGATAAGATAAAATAAGATAAGATTTAGATTGGACTAGATTGGATTAGATTGGATTAGAATGGATTAGATTGGATTAGATAGAAAAGAAAAGATCAGATAAGATAAGATAAGATTAGATAAGATTAGATTGATCGATAGATAGATACATATATAGATGCATTTTTTCTCATCGTCTTATACACACACACATGTGGCAGAAGAGTGGGGTAGGTCATGACCCGGAGCGTCCAGTGAAACCCATGGCCTCGCCACTTCTAAGGCATGAATCTCCGCTAACTGTTCCAGCACTTCTTGGAAGGTCGGCATGGCAACAGTGGCGGTGTCAACAAGCAAAAACTTGATGTTTCCGGTACTGTAAACATCGATTTCCCTTTCTGAATGCATCGTCCGGACGGCGTTCAACGATCGCAGGATGGACCCTGACTATATTCACTCGACTTCATAAAAATGATGTCAGAACATGTTGGGGCAGTTGTCTCTGCATAATCCGTTCGGATGCCTTCTTTGAACCTAGATCTGCATAGTCAAAGTTGCATGCCAAGGCCAACTTGGCCACATCAATACCAATATATAATAATAAAAAGATTATTGAGGAACAAATGCATACAACGCAACATACAGGTATGCATATGGGACCATGAAAAACATGGGCAAACATAGAACCTCGAATTTTGAAACAAACGAACGAACTGTCCATTTGATATCACTTTGTACTCGTTCGTCTCAGGCAAAAAAACAGCCCAACATATTATAATATTACAAAAAAAATAAACATATTGCAGGCCACGAGCGGCCAGAGTTTTTATGCCGCAATGACATGCAACCATGGGCCACAACATACTCGAACCACAGCATGGCACGGTCAAATAGATCCTTTCGGCATGTTTTCCGCAATGTGAACGATCTGCCTACACACACTAGACAAGAGTGGATCTTTTAAGAGATCCGATGGGAACTGAATCCCCTTCCGGTTCTTGGCTTAGCCGGTTGCCATGTCGGAGGAATGAAATCAAGACCCTAGAAATTCAAATTGAACT
>Ga0126342_10016647_pt1 | contig 12799 bp, 10 predicted proteins | sample Cyp1metagenome_FD_92528 | JGI IMG/M metagenome (GOLD analysis project Ga0126342, IMG submission 92528) | Coral microbial communities from Lord Howe Island, Old Settlement Bay, Australia - Cyphastrea 1 metagenome | ecosystem: Host-associated > Invertebrates > Cnidaria > Coral ...
GATAGATAGATAGAAAGAAAGATAGATGAGGTAGATAGGTAGATAGGTAGGTAGGTAGATAGGTAGATAGGTAGATAGGTAGGTAGATATGTAAATAGATAGATAGATAGATAGATAGATAGATGGATCGATCAATCGATCGATTAAATAGATTAGATAGATGGATAGATCGATCGATTAAATAGATTAGATAGATTAGATAGATTAGATAGATTAGGCAGATTAGATAGAAGATTAAATTCGATTCGATTAGATTAGAGTAGATTAGAGCAGATTAGATTAGATAAGATAGAAAAGTTAGATAAGAAATATAAGAACGACAAGAAAGATAAGATAGATAAGATAGATAAGAAAGAAAATATAGATAAGATAGATAAGATAGATGATATAGATAAAATATATGACATGAGATAGATAAGACCGATAAGATAGATAAAATAGATAAGATAGATCAGATAGATAAGATATATAAGATAGATAATAAAGATAAGATAGATGAGATAGATAAGATAAATGAGATAGATAAGATAGATAAGATAGATCGTATAGATAAGATAGATATATAGATAAGATAGATAATATAGATAAGATAGAAAAGATAGATAAGAAAGATAATATAGATAGGTAGGTAGATAGATAGATAAGATAAGATAAGATAAGATTAGATTAGATAAGATAAGACTAGATTAGATTAGATAGATAGATAGATAAATAGATAGATAGACAGAAAGAAAGAAAGATAGATAGATAGCTAGATAGATAGATAGCTAGATAGATAGACAGACAGACAGATAGATAGATCTTATACATAATCCAGTAGGCCCAGCCATTGACAGAATATAATCGGGATAGTTCGTGGTATTCCTAAACCTACTTCCTATAGCCAGGAACCGCTAATATTTCCCATGGCCCATCTAAGTGGTTTGCTCAACAAAACCTATATCAACTATAAATCATTAAATGTGTCCTACAACAACTATAAATCACTGTATATATTTATATTTACTGTATATATATATATGTATGTATATATATATATATATGTATGTATGTATGTAAGTATGTATGTATGTATGTATGTATATCCTTCTTAACCGTTTCCTTATATATATATGTATATAATTAAGTGACCTGCCTCATCCAATTCTCGAAGGCTGCCTGGCCCACTTTGGGCGCTGCAGCACAGAGGCAGAGCCGCTCCACACGCTGTGGGAAGCGCACGGCGTACCTAGCGCAGCGTGGGGAAGGCGTGGGGTTCACGAGGAAAACTAAGGGGATTTCGAATGATTTCACCATCAAAAAAACGAAGAAAATTGGGATTTAACCATATCTAAACATCAGAAATGGTGGTATAATCGGAATCTAACGGGATCCATGGATGTTTACCCAGAAACAAAGGTGTTTTTGGAGTTGATGTAGCTGATGTGTGGAATCGCAATAGGTTATCTTAACTGTTGGGCTGTCACTGTCGGTAGATATATCGAAGCAGCTAGATAGATTTAGAAATCATTTCATGAGTGGGATGAGGCACCACATTTCAGCGAGAAAAAAAACGCTTTGCACGGCTGTAACCTCAGTCATGCAGAATTGAAATGATATTCAACTAGTCAACTGATAACTTGTCATTGCCTAGCAAAAACAAATAAGGATACAATGTGATTGATTACTGATTATATAATTGCCATAGTCATTACAGTCGGTTTAATAGGAGCTTTATTCAACGAGCAAACAAGCAAGGGACGTGACCATCCCCTATAACATTTTTTTGGCGGACAAAATCCATCCCCTGTGTGATCGGCATCTCACAATCACCATGTTCCAAGGGAAGTAATGAAAAGTAGCTAAGTAGTACATGTCCGTTTGCATTTTTGACCCAAGGCTCAAGGGTGCTTGATGTACTTGCAGTGAGCATGCAGGTTGGGTACCCGTATTGGGCACGGCTACTCGACCCACGGTGATTACTAAGCACCTTATCGACTGAGCCTTGCATGATTTACACACCACTTTCGTTCAGTGATGTGCCCATTATGCCATTGATCTTCAATCTTGGATCGCATTTACTTTCACGAACCACCTACTGTCCCCGCGAATCTAAATAGGCACTCGGAACAATATTTGAACCGGTCTCCCCAAGCAACTTATGTCCCGCCCTGCCACTTTTGCCTCAAAGAAGATATATAAGCAAATCCAGCCATGACTGCGATCATTTACTTATCAGATTGGGCCCCAAATGTGATGTTTGTTGGTGCATGATCAATGACCCCTGTAAACATATGTAAATACTATGGCAATATGGTTCCATCTGCTACCAAAAAGATCCAACAAATTATATAGAGTTGGTTTATATAGAATTCACCTATATTAAAACATATTAATATGAATTCACCTATATTAAAATCCACAAGTAGCTTTCTCGAAACCGAAAAGGCCCTGCTTCCCTTCTGCCAAGTTGCTCTAAAGCGATCGCAGCACCCATGGAGTGCCCACAAATCGTGGCCTACCCATCCCGAAAAAAACGGCACGTCTGTAGGGACCATCCCCAACTATGGTAAAAAATAACCGATGCTTGAAACCACCAACGAATAACTCAATGAATATCCTGAGTATATATATATATATTTATATTACATATATATATATATAATGAATTTAGGCATTATAAATACTTGGCTTAGCTTTAATCATGGACCCCGTACTAATCGGGGTTTCTGAAGGGCGAAACTGAGCCACCAGCAATAAGATTATAAAGGCGAATCTGAACAATCTATGATTTTAGAGATTATCGAGATGGGGGGTTGCTAAATCCTGCTCTTAATCTCTGTTAACTGCACATCTTCCGCAAGATTTCACCATGTTCTTTCGTGTTCCAACAACCGCCCCACTTTGGAGGATCATACCATTTCATAACTTCAGATAATAACCTTCCGATCATCATCAAATATCATGAATCCCCTATACCCTTTTGGTAATTTAACATAGCTATTGAAAATCGCCCATTTATACATGATTTTGCTATTCACATGGTGATTTTCCATAGTTATGTTAAATCACCAGAGGGTAAGTCCACTCTTCAAGTCCCCAATGTCCATGAAGACATGATTATAATGAATAAGTCATAGGTAATAATAATTAAGCCCTGCTATAACATATAAGTCCCTATCAAAGTCCCCTATAATAAATCCCCAAAAGGGTCCCCAATCCCCGGCTTCGCACGCTTCGCACCTTGTCCACCTGGCAATAGCGCCGGATCTGCTCCACATCTGCCACAAAGTCCTCGATACTGGCGCTCCTGGCAAGGCAGTGGAAAAATTGCTGGGGATTTGACATGTTTATGAGATTTACCCTCTGGTTATTTAACATAGCCATGGAAAATCACCATTTTTAATAGGTAAACCATCTATAAATAAATAACCAGAGGGTATATGGCAAATGTGCATGGTTATATGGATGACCAATGGCTAATCTTCCATAAAAAATTGGGAAATCATTTGGGATTGTTATACCAAAACCAAGAGAAATGATTGGATAATGGGCCAGATAATGGGAGATCTTCATGGGAATATAGCCGTTGGATCCCTCGGGTGATTTGTGACATGGGAATTGAATGGAATTGGGGTCTTAACCAACAACAACGAATAGTCTCATTGGACGAATTATCATGGAGGAATAATGGTATAGTTGGATATAGTTATAGTTATTGGCTTATATAAACCATATATAAAGCCCCATATAAACCATATATCAACCATATATCAACAGTTTGCTGCCAGGAAGCCATGGCCCATGATGATTTGCCTTTCTGAAAAATGGGTGGATTTTCCAGTTCGCTACGTTGAATTACCAAAGGGTAGAGTCGTTCGCAAATTGTTCGGAGATCTATGATGCAGCAATAAACATGGGATTTACAGGGGGGATACTGTAGAGAGATAGTTGCTGAGTTGTTGATGATTCAATATCAACATGTCGCACAAATCAATGAAAATGTAAGAGTTCATTCAAGAAAACAACCCCTAGGGATCCAAGAAGAGAGAAGCTAAGAGATTGAGTTGTTCCACTCAAATGTCCAACACATGTTGAGAGTCAATGGAAAAAAGGGAACAGTGGTCAACAGACCCAGTGATTCTACATCCAAACTTGCATGTACCATATTGTACCATATCTATGCAGCTTCACAACTCCCACATGTGCCCAAGAGCGCCCATTGCAGTGGCGTGGCCTATCAGTGGTCTTGGAATCTTCGAAAGACAGCGGGAAAATTTGGAAGATCTCGAGATTCTTGGGCAAATTCTTTCCTTGGTCATCAGCTTTTGACCCGCACGAGGACGTTGTCCTCTCATTTTTCTTCGATCCGTCATGACAAAATGAGCAAGAATTCAAGAACTCTACCCTCCAGTAAATTAACATAGACCCTGGCAGTCATCGGGGTTGGAAGATTAGTGGTCTTTGTCAATTTACCAGAGTGTTGTTTTCCCCACTTGGCATCACAATTTATAGCTTGTAGTTATCTGGTTGGTGGTTGGAACCCCTCTGAAAAATATTAGTCGATGGATTTCGATGGGAAGGATTATCCCATATATTATGGAAAATAAAAATCATGCTTGAAACCACCAACCAGTTATTTTCCCATTAAACCCCATAGACTATATAGATCATCATTGATTTTCAGTGTATATCCCCACTAAATCACAATTTATAGTATTATTATGTATTATTTATGTTGTAGTTATGTTCATTTATGTTCCCATTAAAATCATCAAACACCATAGATCGTCACTGATTTTCAAGGTCAACCAGTTAACCGGTAGACTTTCCGGTCAGAAGGGACGCCAGGATTGAAGTCCAAAACCAAAAACACGAGACAGCAGATTCTTCCAAAAACAACCATGGTATCATGATTATGGTATCAAATAAATCATATGTTGTTTGATTTTTATAGGATTATTTATGCCATTCTAAATCACATGTTAATGTACATATTCACCAATATTCTAATCATCCTAGAATCCTAGCAGTCATCCACCGGGATAGGGTTTCATTTTCAGCCCCATGGGGATCAAAAGTGACTCCCATTGAAAAACCACCAGCGAATACCCAGAAAAATCACGACCGAGTGCATCGCAAATCAATTGAGGTTGATGATGACAAATAAGCTACTAATAGGCTAAGTCACTGAAATTCAAATTGACAAATTCAAATTCAAACCTCAATAGGCCACCAATCAATAGCCACTTGAGCAACACATTCGTAAGCCAGCAATCAAATTCAAATTGACTTATGATTGACAAACTGATTGGTACTGGCAAACTTTGATCAGTTGGATGATCAGCCATCTGTTTTCAGCCATCTCAACGTAGCTTGTGGGCAACATCTGGGCCTCATGGAATCGGCGCCGGCAGGCACAACTCGACACAAGGGCACGCCCTTTCAGGCAATGTAATCGTTGCACACGGCAATATCAAGCATTGAACAAATATAATGGCAATCGCACCATTGAAATCATGGCAATGTCAATCACGGCAATATCAAGCATCTGGAACAATGTGGTAGCAATCGGCGCCGACTGCTGTACATCTGCCCAGGGCTCTCTTCTAATTGATTATTTAAATTAGTTAAGGGTGACAAACCAAACACGTCCAAGAAACCTCGCTTTTACCACCAAGGACATGTGTCTGCTCCTCTACTTTTGCTGAAACCTACTCTTGGAACCAAAATGGGGGAAACTTTCTGTGATGGATATATCCTGATATATACCATTGATATATCATGGTACTCATGGAAGCCCATCGCAACACAAGTCTTCCTTGTGCCTGCAGCCGTCCCTGGCGGCACCCCATTCATGGTTTGGTGGCTATATATGGTCATGGCAATCATGGCAACAATTAAATACTGATCGTTAAGATAAGCTCGGTCAGAGTGGAGCCTCCCTCACACTTTTCACTGGCCTACAGTAGTCCCATTTTCACCCAAATTTGACCACTCAGTTTTCTCCATCTTTGGCTATGTCCTTCCGTTTGGCAATCAAACATGGCCTTGGATAATCCCCCATGTGATGATTTCACCAGCTATAAACCTTCATTTAGGGTGGGAATTTCCCAGCCATTGTTGATTACCTAAGGGAACATGCATTGATATCCGTGATGATCTGTTAATGAACCATTGTTATCCAGTTATTATCTCCATATATCCCCATCAAACATCGTTAAACCATGAACATCATGAACTATAGTTCTATCTAAAAACCCCAAACGTTAACCTATGTCAAACTATAGTTCTATATCAACTTAGTTTCTAAATCAACCAGGGGCCTCACCTTGTTTTTGTTTAGTCCAACATATCCAAGTTTTGACCCCAACTGGCCCCAATAGAAATCACCTAGGTCAACCCCCAAGATGAGTATCGTATCCATTAAGCATTGAACATTTACCATAGATTTACCATAGATTTACCATAGGTTTACCATCCACAGGTTAACCATATATTATATATCCATTAGGTGTTCAAGCATTCACCCCATTGATTAACCATGGGTTTGACCATAGATTAACCCATGAAAAAACCACCCCCCAGCCCAGCGTCTGCCGAGCCCTTTCAGCTGGCCGTTCCGCGCGTGGAGCTGCACCGAAGCCAACTGGAGACCCTGGAACGATGCCTCGGCGTCCTGACGCTGATGGGAAAACTATGGCGATGGGGTTAGGCTTGCGATCTTGAACGCCCATGAAAAATTACTATAGTTATAGCATATAGGATGTTATTTGCCCAACAACGGCCATTGATTCCATCAGTCGGCCATAGATTTGGATATATCCATGAGTACCCCACTGATTATCTCCCATTATCATCCCTACCTGGTTGGTGGTTTCAACCAACCCCTCTGAAAAATATGACTTCGTCAGTTGGGATGATGACATTCGCAATATATGGAAAAATAAAAATTGGGTTTCAAACCACCAATCATTGATATATCATATAAATATATTAGTTATAGAATGTTATAGATATAGATATATGATATATTTTTCATGTTCCCTGGTTAAAGGGCCATGGAAATGAACATGGGTGAAATTCATGGATTTTTTTGATGTACATCTCGGATACTGTTGATCACTGTTGAACATACATGATTTCACTTGGGTATGAGTCAAACCCTTGTAGTTCACATCAAAATAGCTAGTATGAAAGTGGATGTTCATCCCAAACATGGTACCTTCTGGTTATTCAAAGCGAACTGGAACTTTTGCAGATGTTTGGGAACGGTAAATCATCGTCATCGAACTATTTTTGGGGCCATGGCTTCCATTTAGTTAACTGCAACATTCATAACAAGAGGGTATATTCATGTATATTCCCATTAACATCCCAGGAATTATGCCATCATTATTTATCTTGGTGTTTGTACCAACAAACATAACGATGACCCAGATGCCGTCAACCCGTCCACCGGACCTGCCCATCCAGCCACGCTTGAAAGTTCTGCAGGTACGCCACCGCAGCATCCATCTCTTGGAAGACGCCTGAACGGACGCGTAAAGAGGTGACCTTAAAATACCATGGGAAGAATGATTGAAGATGTCAAAGGCTAAGGTTCTTTTTTAAGACTTTGATAGTCACTTGTTTATTGCAGTTTAGTACATTTAAGCATACCTGAAGTTTGCTGGATTTAAAAAGAGTTTCATGTTGTTTCCATGCTAGGAGTACTTGTGATTCATAGTGATCCCTTGGTGCCTGGGTGGTTCACGTCGTGAGATGATCCTGGAATCCACAACTAAAACACGGCGCCATGGAAAATCCACCAGCTATAGTTTCAAATGAGTCTCCCAAAATTTATGACCCCCCCATTTTCGAGAAGGATTTTCGAGCCAACCATGATTAACAGAGGTTATTGCCATAATGTTTAGTTGTCAAAACCCCAAATGCTCGCAAGAATTCTGATGGGGAAATCCCCATAGTTCAATTGGTTTCATGGTTCCAGCATTATCCCTAACCCGGTATTAAATCTTAAATAAATCATTCATAAATCCATATCCCATAGGATCTATGTATGCTATATATGGTAACATGGATCCCATCAATATACCCCCTTTATGTTAGCATATATACCAGCACCATGGATCCGTCATGGGTATTGAACCATGGTTTCTCCTATACCATCTGGTTATTTAACATAGCCATGGAACATCACCATGTTTAATAGGTAAACCATCTATAAATGGGCCGTCTATACCATGGCTATGTTAAATAACCAGATGGTAATCATATCACATGTAGAAATCCCATGTCCCGTTATCCCCGTATCAGCGCCTACGATCAGCGCCGCATTGCCCTCGATGGCCCAGCTCAGGGAGATGCAAAAGCTGTCGTTGTCCTTGACCTCCTCCAGAAACCTCAGCGCCCAGGCGCTAAAGGGCGCTGCAGGCGCTGTTAGGAGCCGGCCTTCTCCGGTGAAAAATGGGGTGCTCAAGAAGTGCTCATGAGAAAAGTTGGGTTTTATACAGCTTTACATGGTTTGATCAGGATTAATCAAAAAAAACAAAATAAAACCATATAGATATATATATATATAATTATGTATATATATCTACTGTTTGGCTGGATAAATCCACTATTTATCCATAGATGTGACTTCACAGTGGATTTATCCAGCCACATTTCTCCAATGCGTCCGCCACGGCACAGCGTTGCGCCTCGCCATGGCGCCGCCCGCCCCGCTGCCAGCGTGACGCGGTGAAGCACCACAACGCGGTCTGTGCAGGGCACGTCCTGATCGCAACTGGGTTTAGTACAAAGGATCACCAGTTAAAGATCATCAGTTAAAGATCACCAGGGTTTATATCTTTTGTTTAGCAACATATATATACACCTAACATTGATAATCCATTTTCTAACTAGTTAACTAACAAATCATGGCCCATCGAAGTGTATATATATAATATTGATAACCAACCAATTGATGAGAATGGTACGTACGTATTCTATAAGTCTATAATGCATATTTTTCTCAATGACTCGATGGATTGAGTTGTTGAGGGAAACCTACACGTTTTTCACCATCCAAGTCCGGGAAAGTCACTCAGTTTCTTCGAACAAATCTTGATCATCCCTTAGTTTGAGAACTATGCATTGACCAAGAAATTTGGGAACTAGACTATACTGATATCGTCTGATATTATGGCAATATAATCCTAGGCAATGCATAGCTACAGGGAGTAATCCAGAAAACAAAAACTGGGAAATTGGAGCAGCATCAGCAACAACACATTAACACAGATGGAACATGGGGCTCATCTGAGGCTGCACAAACATGTAGGTCTAGAATCTTGAGAATTGGAAACGTGTGCAGACTCATAAGATGAATCATCCATAATGGGCAAATTAGACCAGTGGTCAGTGTTTCTCAAACTTGGACTGTCTTAACAACTTGGGATGGAATGATCTTACCCACCTGATTGAAAAATAACCTTAACAGCTATGTCTGCGAACCATCCAAGAGCCATGGAGACCATGGAGACTTCCATAGGTGGCATAGGTAGCTCCTCAAGTTCAGCAACCGGAAATCTTTGCCAAGGATCTGTGTGGAAGGAGGTCCTCATCTTGGCAAACTTGGAGGCCTGCCGATGGGTAGCATCTTCTTGATCTTCATCCCCCAAAAATGCTGTCCCAGAATACGTACCCTCCAGAAAAACAAACATGGATATGGAAAATCCATGGAAAATCCACTATGTGTAGGTTATTTCCTTCAATAGTTTGCTCTATCTTTACTGAAGGCTTGGCCTCCAGCTGGGTGCCTGCAGCATTTTTTGAAGCCGAGCCTTCTCCAGGAAGGGTTGTTTAAAATAGCTCAGCTCCTGGTGTCAGAACCCCACAGCTGATTTCAGTGATAATTGACACGGACCTATTTTTTTGGTGGGTGCTAAAAACCTCAATTTCATATCTTTCATGTACTAATGTAGTATACTATCTATCTAAAAATATACATCTATATACTTCCTTCTGACGTCTAATCAACCCCCCTGAAAAATATGGAAGTCAGTTGGGGTTAGTATTCCCAATATATGGACAAACATGTTCCAAACCACCAACCAGTTTAGATCTGCAAGAGCCGAAAAAAACAGGGCATTCCGATTCGATCCCCATCGCTGTGGCATCCTTCAGCCGCTCCGCGGGGCCCAAGAGCTCAAGGCTTTGCAGTTCAGCGCCCTCCATTGTCTCGCCTCAAACGCAGCTGGGACATTCTAATCCCATGAGGCATCATTATATAAATATTTTATTAAAGATCATTAAACCACTAAAATTACAATCACCCATTCTGTCACATGTATTGGTCAAACGGAGCAAGGCCCATTTGGTGAAAACAGCTGTTTTTGCTGGCAGTTTTTGGTGTTTGAGCACTGTTTTTGAGGGGATCAACGCATTACCAAAGAATTCGTATGTTTTCGTCCCATATTCTCAAGACAGTACTTAGATGGGCCATGGGATTAATGATTCCTGGTTAGTAACTGGGGATATAACCCCTATATCCCAATTATAATCCATTTACTAACTAGTTACAGTTAACTAACTCCATGGCCCATCTAAGTAGAATTGTTCCCACGGCTTGCCCGGCTCACCTTTCTATGTTTAACGCATGCTGTGGGATGATGCATGACGTTGCCTAGGCCTAGAAGATATCAGTTGAGGCCTCGATATAATCGTAGGATCTGACGATTGTTACCCCAAGAAATACCAATCATCTATTCATAGTCATTATATATATATATATATAAATATATATATATATATACTTGGGGTAACAAATAGATGATTTAACAAATATATGAATGTACATATATATAGATATATATATACACACGTGTCAATCATCTATATTTAATATATATATATACATTTTTTGTAGGATACACCCACAGAGAATTGTTCATTTCATGAAGAATCCGTTCTCAAGGCAGTACTCAGTTCTATCAGCTTGCGCTTCTTATCATGTGCGAATTAGCTGGAGGGCAAAATTTGCTTGGAGTCTTTCAGGTCTCTTTCAAATGCTCCATTGTATTGGATTTTCCATCTTTGTTCTTCTCTTTTGTGGCGTTTTGCAAGAAACTGATGTCCTGCAAATCCTTGTCTGTGACCTTCCCATATCTGCTGTCAGACGCACCTGTCACATGCACCCTCCTGTCAGACGCGTCGTGATCGCCATCTTTAGACCCTGCTGTTGCCGAAACGGACCATGGTTTCCACGCTGCCTCTGGTCTGATATCCAGTGCTGCTGTTCACTTTTGTGCTACCGCGGCACCTGTGACTTTGATTTTTTTTGACCACTCGATATGTACGCACCAACTCTCGCAAGTTCTTCATCGCAGACTTGAAGACACTTTCCTGATTTTCACTGGATTCCCATATGCGCTCCCCCTGAAGGTACATGATCTTCTTGTCCTTGGAGATCAATCCGCAAAGCTCTGCTGTCTCTTCGAAGATTTTCCCTTGCTACTGTACCTCCTTTTCCTCAGTCGAAGGCTCTCCTTTACCTCATCCTTTTCATTGCCAATCTTAGATTCCCTGCAACAAAAAAAAACTTTGCTGGTTAGTAGATATTCCCATTGATACCAAAAGACTAAAGGATTAAAGTACTCATCTAAGATTGACCTAGTTTTCCCTCCTCAGCAACGTCTTCTTCATGAGATGCCTCTTCTTTATCCTCTTCGACTTTCGGCTTCTTAACCACCTTTGCAAGCCATCCTCCACAACAAATGTAGGTCCCCGATCTGCCCAGTTTTGATTCCACTAACTCCCACTTGCAGGCCTTATGGCAGCGTCTGTCCAAAGGTCTATTCGACCAGCATTGACCTATAGTAGAAAAGACACCTTTATACTAGCATCGGGGTGACATTTAATGACATTGATACCATGTACACGTGGAAGTTTTTCGCTGTTTTGATAAACGCCCCCTTTATACCGTCGCTCCGTGTTCAACTTCTGCCATTCCAATCTGTGCCAGCAGTTTCCTAGGGATTTCCCATGATGATTCCATGATGATTCCGTTAATCCCATCTGGTTATGACATTCACAGTTTGCCATGGAAAGATCCACCATCTTTTTAAGAGGTAAACCCAGGTAACCCATCTATTTCGATTAGGGCCATTTTCTATGGCTATGTTTGTCATAACCAGAGGGTAATTCATCATAAAAGCAACATTCGCGTTTTGAACACTCCGAATGTGATCTCGGCAAGACACTGACCCCACCGGAGGATAGGTAGGCTCCATAGAACTGCAGGGTCCAGAAACTCAAGCGAAACACTGCGCTTCCTCAAAGCACGGCTCGGATGGACAATTTGAGGGGCATGGGGCACGTTCAGCATTCGTGAAATTGAAGGAGCTACCCTGATGTGTGGCAATGTTAATAACTTATTATAACTGGTTGATGGTTGAGCCCTGAAAAATGATGGAGTTCGTCAGTTGGGATGATGACATTCCAAATATATGGAAAAATAAAATTCATGTTCCAAACCACCAACCAGATAAGAATATGGTGAGATATCTACACATTTGTATTTGTTTAAGGGGGAACAAGCCCAAATGTGGGTCAACCATGGTTGTTCATCCAGTTTATTGAATTGCGTGAGTGGGGTGTGTTCGGGTTTGGAAATCCAACAAGTGGTGGAACAGTTTTCTTAAATTTCAAAAAATCATTTCCTCGTTCTCCTGTACTCATGAATTTCGTGTCTCCATGTGTACCCTTTGCAAGAACATGTAAAAGCAGCCCGCAGCTGCAGCAATTTATAGCGGGCCCAAGAGTTTTGACAATTTGA